>X363_Desmarests_Spiny_Pocket_Mouse__coassemble_350_pt1 | contig 31395 bp, 44 predicted proteins | sample X363_Desmarests_Spiny_Pocket_Mouse__metabat2_low_PE_030 | metagenome-assembled genome bin X363_Desmarests_Spiny_Pocket_Mouse
CATGTACGTGTGGGTGGTGGTACTATTTTTGGTCCCGTTCCCCGTTCCTACGATTTCAAACTCAATCGCAAGGTAAAACAACTCGCTCGTAAATCGGCACTCAGCCTTCGCGCTTCGCAGAGCGGTATCATTGTGCTTGATTCGCTCAGTTTCGAGGCACCCAAGACCAAGGCAATGGTTGAACTGCTCAACAACCTCAAGGTTGCAGGTCAGAAAGTGTTGTTCGTAGTGAACGATGCAAACGAGAATGCGCGCAAGTCGGCTGCAAACATCCAGCGCACCAATGTGGTGAACGTAAACGAGCTCAACACCTATACAATCATGAACGCTAATGTAGTGGTTTTCACTGAGGCTTCGGTGGCTGCTATTGACGCAACTTTTAACGCATAAGGAGGTTACAACTATGGCAATTATTTTGAAACCCATCGTCACGGAGAAGATGACCGCTGCTGGCGAAAAGTTGAACCGTTATGGTTTTCGTGTAGAGCGTACTGCCAACAAGGTGCAGATCAAGAAAGCAGTAGAAGAGATGTACAATGTACAGGTAGCAGATGTCAATACGCTTATCGTTGCTCCCAAGGTAAAACAACGCTATACCAAGAGCGGTTTGCTTCGTGGCGCACAGCAGGCGTACAAGAAGGCTATTGTTACATTGAAAGAAGGTGAAACAATCGATTTTTATAGCAATATTTAATAATGGCTGTTCGTAAATTTAAGCCCACTACACCAGGGCAAAGACACAAAGTTATTGGCGCATTTGAGACAATTACCGCAAGTACGCCAGAGAAATCGCTTGTGTTCGGTAAGCGTAAGACAGGTGGTCGCAACCATGTAGGTAAGATGACCATGCGTTATATCGGAGGTGGACACAAGCAGAAATATCGTGTAATTGACTTCAAACGCAACAAAGATGGTGTACCCGCTACTGTAAAGACGATTGAGTACGATCCAAACCGTTCGGCTCGTATCGCGCTCTTGTTCTATGCAGATGGTGAGAAGCGTTATATTCTTGCTCCCAATGGATTGCAAGTTGGTCAAGTAGTTATGTCTGGAGCGGACGCTGCTCCTGAGATTGGCAACGCACTGCCGATGACAAACATCCCTCTCGGTACGCTCATCCACAACATCGAGCTCCGTCCTGGACAAGGTGCTTGTATGGTTCGTTCCGCAGGTGTGTTCGCGCAGTTGTCTTCGCGTGAGGACAAGTATGCAATCATCAAGTTGCCTTCTGGAGAAATGCGCAAGGTGCTCGCTGCTTGCAAGGCCACAGTAGGTGTTGTAGGCAATAGCGACCACGCTTTGGAGAAGAGCGGTAAGGCAGGCCGTAGCCGTTGGCTCGGTCGTCGTCCTCGCAACCGTGGTGTTGTCATGAACCCTGTTGATCACCCAATGGGTGGTGGTGAAGGCCGCGCATCTGGTGGACATCCTCGTTCACGTAAGGGCTTGCTCGCTAAGGGTTACAAGACACGTCGTCCGAAGAATCAGAGCAACCAGTACATAATCGAAAGAAGAAAAAAATAACCTATTAAAATCGTAACATTATGAGTCGTTCATTGAAAAAAGGACCTTTTATCAGCGTTAAGTTGGAGAACAAGGTGCTGGCTATGAATGAGTCTGGCAAGAAAGAAGTTGTCAAGACTTGGAGCCGTGCATCGATGATTTCCCCCGATTTTGTAGGTCATACGATTGCAGTTCACAATGGAAACAAATTCATTCCTGTTTATGTAACGGAGAACATGGTAGGACACAAGTTGGGCGAGTTTGCGCCTACGCGTACGTTCCGTGGTCACGCTGGCAACAACAAGAAGTAATCCATTGCATCATTCAACACTAAATTATTAAACCAAGAATTAAAATGGGTGCAAGAAAACATAATGCAGCAGAGGCAATGAAAGCAGCTCGCAAAGAGCAATACTTTGCCAAACTGAACAACGTTCCTTCATCGCCACGCAAGATGCGGCTCGTCGCTGATATGGTTCGTGGTATGGAAGTGAACCGCGCATTGGGTGCTCTCCATTTCTCGACACGTGAGGCTTCGCGTGCTATGGAGAAAGTGCTCAAATCTGCTATTGCCAACTGGGAAACAAAGACAGGCAAGAAGGCGGATCAAGAAACACTGTATGTAAGCAATATTATGGTGGATGGTGGTATGATGCTCAAGCGTCTCCGTCCTGCTCCTCAGGGTCGTGGATACCGCGTGCGCAAGCGTTCCAACCATATTACTGTATTTGTAGATACTAAAAATACTAACGCTGAAAAGTAATTACCAAGATGGGACAGAAAATTAATCCTATTGCAAACCGCCTCGGTATTGTTCGCGGTTGGGACTCCAACTGGTTTGGCGGTAAGAACTATGGTGATACGATTGTAGAGGATACCAAGATTCGTGCGTACCTCAATGCCCGTCTTGCTGAGGCAAGTATTTCCCGTATCGTCATCGAGAGAACTCTGAAACTTGTGACTGTGACTGTCTGCACCGCTCGCCCCGGTTATATCATCGGAAAGGGTGGACAAGAGGTTGACAAATTGAAGGAGGAACTGAAGAAAATCACCAAGCAGGATGTACAGATCAACATCTTCGAGGTAAAACGTCCTGAGTTGGATGCCACTATCGTAGCAACGAAGATCGCACGCCAACTCGAAGGCAAAATCGCTTACCGCCGTGCCGTTAAGATGGCTATCGCTTCCACTATGCGTATGGGAGCAGAGGGTATCAAGGTACAGGTTAGCGGTCGTCTCAACGGAGCCGAAATGGCGCGTAAAGAGATGTACAAAGAAGGACGTACGCCTCTTCATACGCTTCGTGCAGATATCGACTATTGCCAGATCGGTGCTATCACCAAGGTAGGTGTCATCGGTGTGAAGGTTTGGATCTGCCGCGGTGAGAAGTATGGCAAAGTTGATTTGGCGCCTAATTTCACACAGAAGCAGGAAGGTCGCGGTATGGATCGCCGCAACGACCGCCGTGATGGTGAGAGAAAGGGTGGTTTCCGCAGAAACAGAAAACAATAATGTTTAACCGATTTGTAGATTACAACAGTTATGTTACAACCTAAGAAAACAAAATTCCGCCGCTCGCAAAAAGGCCGTATCAAAGGCATTGCGCACCGTGGCAACGAACTTGCTTTTGGTTCGTTCGGTATCAAGAGTCTTGGTACCATCTGGTTGACAGGTCGCCAAATCGAAGCAGCCCGTATCGCCGTTACTCGCTATATGCAACGTCAAGGTCAGGTGTGGATCCGCGTATTCCCGGACAAGCCTATCACCAAGAAGCCTTTGGATGTCCGTATGGGTAAAGGTAAGGGTGCTCCCGAAGGGTTCGTTGTACCCTTGGAGCCAGGACGTATTATCTTCGAGGTCGAAGGTGTACCCTACGAGGTTGCAAAAGAAGCATTGCGCTTGGCAGCACAGAAACTTCCTATCACTACTAAATTTGTCGTAAGACGCGATTACGACTCAACCCAAAATGTATAATTAGGATTATGAAAACAGCAGAAATTAAAGAACTAACTACGGCTGAGATCCAAGAGCGTTTGGCTTCCGAGAAAGAAGCACTCACACGCATGAAATTGAATCACAGCATTTCTCCGCTCGACAATCCGTTGCAGATTAAGGTTGCTCGTAAGACAATCGCACGTCTCGCAACAGAACTCCGTGCAAGAGAACTTAACAAGTAAAAACGACAAGTGAAATGGAAACAAGAAATCTTAGAAAAGAGCGTGTAGGTGTTGTCGTTTCCAACAAGATGGATAAGACTATCGTCGTAGCCGTTAAGTGGAAAGAAAAACACCCCATCTATGGCAAGTTTGTCAATAAAACTCGCAAATTCCATGTTCATGACGAGAAAAACGAATGCGGCATTGGTGATACCGTACGCATTATGGAGACTCGTCCGCTGAGCAAAACGATTCGTTGGCGTCTAACTCAAATTATTGAAAGGGCTAAATAACTATGGTACAGCAAGAATCAAGACTTATTGTTGCGGACAATTCTGGTGCTAAGGAAGCATTGGTAATCCGTGTTCTGGGCGGTACTAAGAAACGTTATGCCACCCTTGGAGACACCGTTGTTGTTGCCGTTAAAGGCGTTATTCCTTCCTCTGCTATCAAAGACGGCACAGTCACTCGTGCTGTGGTTGTACGCGTGAAGAAAGAAGTGCGTCGTGCAGACGGAAGTTATATCCGTTTCGATGACAACGCTTGTGTGCTCGTCAATAATGCAGGTGAGTTGCGTGGTTCACGTATCTTTGGTCCTGTAGCGCGTGAGTTGCGTCAAACGAATATGAAAATTATCTCATTGGCACCCGAAGTGCTTTAATCATCTAAATTAGTTACAGTAATGGCAAAATTACATATTAAGAAAGGTGATACCGTTTACGTTAACGCAGGTGCTTCTAAGGGCAAAACTGGTCGCGTGCTTGAGGTGCTTGTTGAGAAGCAGCGCGCTATCGTAGAAGGTGTGAATATGGTATCCAAGAGTACCAAACCTAACGCTAAGAATCCTCAGGGAGGAATTGTTAAACAGGAGGCTCCTATCCATATCTCCAACCTCAACCCCGTTGAGAACGGCAAGCCCGTACGTGTGGGTCGTGTGTTGAAGGATGGAAAGTTGGTGCGCGTATCCAAAAAAACCGGTAAGGAGATCTAAGAATGAATACAGCAAGTTTGAAGCAAGATTATCAGGAGCGTATCGTTCCTATCTTGATGAAGGAGTTCAACTACACTACGGTGATGCAGTGTCCGAAACTCACCAAGATTGTCCTCAACCAGGGTCTTGGAGAGGCAGTTGCTGACAAGAAAATCATTGATGTCGCACAGGCTGAGATGTCAGCCATTGCAGGACAGAAAGCCGTGGCTACGCTCTCCAAGAAAGATATTGCGAACTTCAAGGTACGTAAGAAAATGCCTATCGGCGTGCGTGTAACGTTGCGTGGCGAGCGTATGTATGAGTTCTTGGAGCGTTTGGTACGTGTCGCTCTGCCCCGTATCCGCGACTTCAAGGGAATCCCGAGCAAGATGGATGGCCGTGGAAATTATACGCTTGGTATCCAGGAGCAGATCATCTTCCCTGAAATTAACATTGATAACATTACCAAACTGCTGGGTATGAATATCACGTTTGTGACCACTGCTCAGACCGACGAAGAGGGCTTTGCTCTGTTGCGTGAGTTTGGATTACCTTTCAAAAAGTAATAAGACTATGGCAAAAGAATCAATGAAAGCCCGTGAGGTTAAGCGCGCTAAGTTGGTAGCAAAATACGCTGCCAAGCGTGCGCAACTCCTCAAAGATGGCGACTATATCGGTCTTCAAGCCCTACCTAAAAACGCAAGTCCTGTACGTTTGCACAACCGTTGCAAAATCACTGGTCGTCCTAAAGGTTATATGCGTGCATTCGGCTTGAGTCGTATCCAGTTCCGTGAGATGGCTTCCAAAGGGCTCATCCCTGGCGTTAAGAAGGCAAGTTGGTAATCGTACCATAACAAGTTTCCCAGAGGTGTTTTGGTGCCTCTGGGGACTTTCTACCTACATAGTTTCCGCTTTTGGCGGGGAAAATATGACAAAATCTGCTATTTTCTGCCATACGAACTGTATGGCACGAAATTTGTGGTATAAAATTGTTTGTCCATCTCCTGACAAGATGGCAGACAGAAAAAGGTATCATTAAATATTGTCCCGGCAGGCGGGATTAATTTAACAACAAACATTTATGACAGATCCAATCGCAGATTATCTGACTCGGCTCAGAAATGCAATCAAGGCTGGTCACCGCGTAGTAGAGGTGCCTGCTTCGAATCTGAAGAAAGAGATCACGCGTATCTTGTTTGAGAAGGGTTATATCCTTTCTTACAAGTTCGTGGAGGATGGACCTCAGGGCACTATTAAGGTGGCTTTGAAGTATGATCCCGTTAACAAAGTTAACGCCATCAAGTGTTTAAAACGTGTATCTACCCCAGGTCTTCGTAAGTATGTGGGCTATCGCGAGATGCCTCGCGTGCTGAATGGTCTTGGTATCGCAATCCTTTCTACTTCGAAGGGAGTGATGACTGACAAAGAGGCTGTAGGCCAACAGTTGGGTGGAGAGGTTATTTGTTACATCTATTAACGTGAGGAGGAGAAGACTATGTCAAGAATTGGTAAGTTACCTATCGTAATCCCCGCAGGTGTAACTGTAGCCGTTAGCCCGGAGAATGTTGTGACTGTAAAAGGTCCTAAGGGTGAGTTGTCGCAGGCTGTTGATGCTAACATTACTGTGACAGTAGAAGATGGCGTGTGCCATGTGGCTCGTCCGAATGATGAGAAGGAAATGCGCTCGAAACATGGCTTGTATCGTGCTTTGATTCACAACATGGTTGTAGGTGTACACGAAGGATACAAGAAAGTGTTGGAGTTCGTTGGTGTTGGATACCGTGTAGAGTTGGCACAGCCCCAGGTGCTGAACCTTTCTTTGGGTTATACACACCCCATTTATTTGGGCTTGCCCAAAGAAATCAAGGTGGAAACCAAGTCGGAACGTAACCAGAACCCTCTTGTGATTTTAGAATCGGCTGACAAGCAATTGCTCGGTCAGGTATGCGCTAAGATTCGTTCCTTCCGCAAACCAGAACCCTATAAAGGTAAAGGTATCCGTTTCCAAGGTGAAGTTGTACGTCGTAAGGCTGGTAAGTCGGCTGGTAAATAATAGAAAGGAAATAGTATGATTCAGAAAATAGCAAGAAGACTTAAGATTAAAGCATCTGTCCGCACGAAAGTGTCGGGTACTGCTGAGCGTCCTCGTCTGACCGTATTCCGTAGCAACAGCCAAATTTACGCACAAGTTATTGACGATGTAAAGGGAGTTACGCTCGCAAGTGCATCGTCGCTCGGAATTAAAGATAAAATGACTAAAAGTGAGAAGGCTGCTCTTGTGGGTAAGGCGATTGCCGAGGCTGCAAAGAATGCAGGTGTTAGTCAGGTCGTTTTCGATCGTAATGGCTATCTCTATCATGGTCGTGTACAATCATTAGCAGATGCTGCCCGTGAGGCAGGTCTCCAATTCTAAAGCAACGAAGACTAAGATGAATCGAGTTAAAACAACACAGGACTTGGAGCTCAAGGAGCGCCTCGTCGCAGTTAACCGCGTGACGAAAGTTACGAAAGGTGGTCGCACCTTTACCTTCGCAGCCATCGTAGTTGTAGGAAACGGAAATGGCATCGTGGGGCATGGTCTTGGTAAGGCAGGTGAGGTGACGGCTGCGATTGCAAAAGCCACTGAGGCGGCTAAAAAGAACCTTATTCAAGTGCCAGTTTTGAAAGGCACCATTCCTCACGAGCAGTATGCTAAGTTTGGTGGTGCCCGTGTATATATCCAACCAGCAAGTGAAGGTACTGGTGTGAAGGCCGGTGGTGCCATGCGTGCCGTGTTGGAGTCTGTCGGGGTGAACGATGTGCTCGCTAAGGCAAAAGGTTCTTCCAATCCTCACAACCTCGTCAAGGCTACTATTGCGGCTCTCGCAGAGTTGCGTGATGCACGTACTGTGGCGCAGAATCGCGGTGTGAGTCTTTCTACAGTGTTCAACGGATAAACTCTATCGAAGATTATGGCAACAATTAAGATTCAACAAGTACGCAGTATTATTCGCTGCCCGCAAGTGCAGAAAGATACTATGGTGGCGCTTGGCCTCCGTAAGATGAATGCCATCGTAGAGCATGAGGCTACTCCTGCTATTCTCGGTATGGTAGAGAAAGTAAAACACTTGGTAAAAGTAATTGATTAACCCTTTTAGTAATTGAATAACATTATGGAATTACATAATTTGACACCAGCTGCAGGTTCCGTTAAGACGGCTAAGCGTATTGGTCGTGGTGCAGGCTCTGGGCTTGGTGGTACTTCAACTCGTGGTCACAAGGGTGCTAAGTCTCGTTCTGGTTATTCCAAGAAAATCGGTTTCGAGGGTGGACAGATGCCTATGCAACGTCGTCTTCCTAAGTTTGGTTTCAAGAATATCAATCACGTAGAGTACAAGGCTATCAACCTTGCTACTTTGCAGGCATTGGCAGAGGCTAAGGGCTTGGAGAAAATCGGATTGGCAGAACTCCGCAATGCTGGTTTCATCAATAAAACAGCATTGGTAAAAATCCTCGGTAATGGTAGCCTTACTGCTAAACTCACGGTAGAAGCAAATGCTTTTAGTAAGAGTGCAGAAGAGGCGATCACGGCTGCAGGAGGTGCTATTGTGAAGATTTAATCGTATAGGCGATTGGATGGGGATTACTCCCTGTCCAATTTGCCATTCAAAAACGCAAAGTAATGAAATTTATCGAAACATGTAAAAATATCTGGAGGATCGAGGATCTCCGCAATCGGTTGTTGACCACACTGCTTTTCGTGCTCATCTACCGTTTCGGTTCGTTTATCGTCCTTCCTGGTATTGACCCAACAGCACTGACTGCTCTACATTCGCAGACAGCAGGAGGCTTGATGGCGTTGCTGGATATGTTCTCGGGTGGTGCATTCTCAAATGCTTCTATCTTTGCGCTTGGTATCATGCCCTATATCTCGGCTTCTATTGTAATCCAATTGCTGACCATAGCAGTTCCTTACTTCCAGAAGATGCAGAAAGAGGGTGAGTCCGGGCGTCAGAAAATGAATCAGATTACCCGCTATCTTACCGTGGCTATCCTATTGTTCCAGGGACCAAGTTATTTAGTGAACCTGCGTGTGCAGATGGCTCAGGCAGGACAAATGTTGGAAATTGGTTTCAATTGGTTTACAATATCTTCTACCATTTTGCTTTGTGCGGGTTCTATGTTCGTGATGTGGTTAGGAGAGCGCATTACAGACAGAGGTGTCGGAAATGGCATTTCGTTTATCATCTTGATTGGTATCGTGGCTCGTTTCCCGAGTGCAGTCATTCAAGAGTTCTCCAGCCGTTTGAATGAAGCAGGTGGTGGCTTGATGGTGTTTATCCTTGAAATCGTAGCCTTGATACTGGTATTCGCATTCGCTATCTTGTTGGTACAGGGTACGCGTCGCATTCCAGTGCAGTATGCAAAACGTATTCAAGGAAACAAACAATATGGTGGTGTACGCCAATATATTCCTTTGAAGGTCAATGCTGCCAATGTGATGCCTATCATTTTCGCGCAGGCTATTATGTTTATTCCTATTGCAATCGCAGGGTTTAGCACGGATGGCAGTGGTGCGTTTGTACGCGCTTTTAGTGATAATAATGGCTTTTGGTATAATTTGGTATTTGCAGTACTGATTATTGCCTTCACTTATTTCTACACAGCGATTATTATCAATCCTGTTCAGATGGCTGAAAACCTGAAACTGAATAATGGTTTTATCCCAGGAGTGAAACCTGGTAAGAAGACGGCAGAGTACATTGATACGATTATGTCTCGCATTACGCTACCTGGTTCAATCCTACTAGCTATTATTGCTATATTGCCTGCGTTCGCCCGCTTGTTTGGAGTCAGCATGGGCTTTGCACAATTCTTTGGAGGAACAAGCCTTTTGATTATGGTAGGTGTTATCTTGGATACGCTCCAGCAGATTGAGAGTCACTTGTTGATGCGCCATTACGACGGATTCTTTGAGTCTGGCATGCGCATTAAGGGACGTTCGGGAGCAATGGCATACTAATTCTATTTTCAGGATAAGTATTGGTGATCGAATGATTTTCTTAAAAACAGATGAAGAAATAGAGTTGATGCGTCTGAGCAATGTCTTGCTGGGTCGTACTTTTGCCGAGTTGGCAAAAGTTATCCAGCCAGGTGTTACTACGGCGCAATTGGACAAGGTGGCATACGAGTTCATTATGGACAACGGAGGTGTGCCTTCTTGTCTTGGATACGAAGGATATCCTGCTACATTGTGTACTTCTGTCAATGGGCAGGTCGTGCATGGCATCCCTTCTGATAAAGTGGTTCTAAAAGATGGCGATATTATCTCGGTGGATAGTTGTATTTTGTTGAATGGATTTCATTCCGACAGCGCATATACTTTCCCCGTAGGAGATGTAAAACCAGAGGTGTTGAAGTTGATGCGCACCACCAAGGAAGCCCTTTATTTAGGAGTAGAGCAAGCGGTTACAGGACATCGCTTGGGCGACATAGGCGCAGCCATACAAACTCACTGTGAGCGTGCTGGTTATTCCGTAGTACGTGAATTTGTGGGACATGGTATCGGTCGCGAGATGCACGAAGAGCCAGAGGTCTGCAATTATGGAAGAAGAGGCAATGGTATTGTGCTGAAATCGGGTATGACTCTTGCTATAGAGCCAATGATTTGTTTGGGACGCCGTAATATCGTCATAGAAGACGATGGTTGGACGGCTCGAACCACAGATCGCAAGCCTGCTGCACACTACGAGTTAAGCGTTTGTGTGCGCAATGGGAAAGCAGATATCCTATCTACATTTGATTATATCAAGGAGGTCTTAGGTGACCGATTTATTTGATTCACTAATTTCAATCCAAAAGAACCACTGATTGGTATGGCAAAACAAGATGCAATAGAAGTAGACGGCGTAATTACAGAAGCACTTTCCAACGCGATGTTTCGTGTCCAGTTGGAGAATGGTCCGCTTATCACGGCACACATATCTGGTAAAATGCGTATGCACTACATCAAGATATTGGCAGGTGATCGTGTGAAAGTGGAGATGAGTCCGTATGATTTGACCAAAGGACGCATATCGTTCCGTTATAAATAACCCCAAATAATACTTTTACAACAATGAAAGTAAGAGCATCTATCAAGAAGCGCAATGCGGATTGCAAAATTGTACGCCGCAAAGGGCACTTGTACGTAATCAACAAGAAAGAGCCGAAGATGAAAATGCGTCAAGGATAAGCGCATTTAGTTGACGGAGAAAACAAAAAACAATTAAAAACAAATTTATCCTTAGTAAATAATTATGGCTATAAGAATTGTCGGTGTAGATCTGCCGCAGAATAAGTGCGGTGAAGTCGGATTGACTTACATCTACGGAATAGGTCGTTCAAGCGCAAAGAAGATTCTGGCAGAGGCAGGCGTTGACCCAAGCATCAAGGTACAGGATTGGACGGATGACCAAGCAGCAAAAATCCGTGAAATTATCGGTGCCCAATACAAGGTAGAGGGTGATCTTCGTTCGGAGATTCAATTGAACATCAAGCGTTTGATGGATATTGGTTGTTATCGCGGTGTCCGCCATCGTATCGGTCTTCCCGTTCGCGGTCAGTCCACAAAGAATAATGCCCGTACGCGCAAAGGTAGAAAGAAAACGGTTGCTAATAAGAAGAAAGCAACGAAGTAATCCACAACCAACAACTTTAATTAAATCAAACGAATTATGGCAAAGAAAGCAATTGCAACTAAGAAGCGCGTTGTGAAGATTGACGGTGTTGGTCAACTCCATGTGATGTCTTCTTTCAACAATGTTATCGTTACAATGGCTAACGGTGATGGCCAAGTTATCTCTTGGTCTTCTGCTGGTAAAATGGGCTTCCGTGGCTCGAAGAAGAATACTCCTTATGCAGCGCAGATGGCTGCTCAGGATTGTGGAAAAGTCGCTTACGATCTCGGTCTTCGCAAGGTAAAGGCATATGTTAAGGGACCAGGACAAGGACGTGAGTCTGCTATCCGTGCTTGCGTGGCAGCAGGTATTGAGGTGGTAGAGATTATGGATGTTACTCCTATGCCTCACAACGGTTGCCGTCCTCCAAAACGTCGCCGTGTATAATCCTACCTTTTAACCCTTAAAATTACAAAGAATTATGGCAAGATATATTGGTCCTAAATCACGCATTTCGCGTCGTTTCGGTGAAGCAATTTTTGGTCCTGATAAAGTACTTGACCGTCGTAATTATGCTCCTGGTCAGCATGGTGTGAACCGTCGTAAGAAAACTTCGGAGTACGGTCAGCAGTTGGCTGAAAAACAGAAAGCAAAATACACTTACGGAGTGTTGGAGCGTCAGTTCCGTCTCTTGTTCGCCCAAGCATCTCGTTCCAAGGGTGTCACGGGTGAGATTTTGCTCCAATTGTTGGAGAGCCGTCTTGACAACGTTGTATATCGTTTGGGTATTGCTCCCACTCGTGCCGCTGCCCGTCAGATGGTAAGCCACCGTCACATCACCGTAGATGGCAAGGTAGTAAACATTCCTTCGTATCAGGTTAAACCTGGTCAGATTGTTGCAATTCGCGAAAAAGCTAAATCTTTGGAGGTAATCGCTGCATCGCTTGAAGGATTCAACCATAGCAAATATAGTTGGATTGAATGGAACGAAGCAGACAAGGCAGGTAAATTCCTCAATGTTCCTCAGCGTGACGAAATCCCTGAGAACATCAAAGAGCAGTTAATCGTCGAGTTGTACTCTAAATAATAGTTAGATTCATGGCAATATTAAATTTCATCAAACCTGACAAGGTGATAATGTTGGATTCAAGTTCGACGAAGGGTACTTTTGAATTTCGTCCGCTTGAACCAGGGTATGGTATAACGATAGGTAATGCTATCCGCCGCGTGCTTCTTGGTTCGTTGGAGGGATATGCAGTTTGCTCTATCCGCATCAGTGGTATTGATCATGAATTTGCGACTATCCCTGGCGTCATTACTGATGTAACCAACCTTATCCTAAACCTCAAGCAGGTTCGTTTTATCCGCAAAGACGGTGTTGATGCAGAAGGCGAAACCGTCAAACTCCATATTTCTGGAGTTACTTCGTTCTTGGCAGGCGAACTCAATACCGCACTTCAAAATTTTGAAGTGCTGAACCCTGAGTTGCTGTTGGCAGAAATGGATGAAACGGCTGATTTTGAGATTGAATTGACCATCAACAAAGGGCGTGGCTATGTACCTGGAGATGAGAACCGTAACGCCAATGATCCCATTGGTGTGTTGGCGATCGACTCTATCTACACTCCCATTCGCAACGTGATGATTTCTATAGATCAGTACCGCGTGGAACAACGTACTGACTACGAGAAACTGACCCTTGAGATTACGACCGATGGTTCTATCACACCTCAAAATGCATTGACGGAGGCGGCAAAGATCTTGATTTACCACTTTATGCTCTTCTCTGATGAACGCATCGTCCTGGAGCAGGAGACAAAGAAGAGCAGTAGCGCATTGGATGAGGAGATGTTACGTATGCGTCAACTTCTCAATCAGCGTCTGCAAGATATGGATCTTTCAGTGCGTGCTTTGAATTGCTTGAAAGCAGCCGAAGTAGATACGCTGGGTGAATTGGTTAAGTTCCACCGTTCCGATTTGTTGAAATTCCGTAATTTTGGTAAGAAATCACTTACGGAATTGGACGAATTGCTTGAACGCAACGGGCTCGCCTTTGGTATGGACATCTCGCGTTATCGCGTGAATGACTAATTAGTACAACTCACATTTTAACATTACAAACTATTATGAGACATAATAAGAAATTCAACCACCTTAGCCGCAAAGCAAACCATCGTGCTGCTATGTTGTCGAATATGGCTTGCTCGTTGATTATGCACAAGCGTATCTCTACAACGCTCGCTAAGGCAAAAGCACTCCGTATTTACGTTGAGCCTATCCTCACGCGCGCAAAAGAGGATAATATGAACAATCGTCGTTTGGCATTTTCTCTATTGCACCAGAAAGAGGCGGTAACGGAGTTGTTCCAAAATGTAGGCGAGAAGATTGCCAATCGTCCTGGCGGTTACACGCGTATTCTTCGCACAGGTTTCCGTTTGGGTGATGCCGCTGAGATGTGTATCATTGAGTTAGTCGACTACAATGAGAATATGCTCAAGGAGGCTAAGAAAGCCACCAAGAAGGCAACTCGTCGTGCAGGCAAGAAAGCAGTGAAAGAGGCGGTTGCGGAGACTACTGCTGAGACTGAGGCTCCCGCTGCAGAGTGATACAGAAGTGTAAAATTGAGGGTTGGGGGAGTTTCCTTGACCCTCAATTGTTTTTATAGGTAGCCTGTTCCTTTGACCGATGCTATTTTTACGCTTATCAGCCACGATGGTGTTGGCAAAGTGTGGGATACCACGCATAAATGAAAATGGTTAAAATCAATAACAACGATGTTTCTCGATTTAACACAACATAAGCCTTCGGGCATTACAATAGACAACTGCCAGGCAGGCGATACGGTCGCAGTGAGCGGTATGATACATAACGTGCGCGTTACGAAGTGGGGTGGTTTTATCATCCTGCGTAAGTCTCGTGGACTGTTACAGGCGGTCGTGCAAAATGAGACCTCCCGTTTCTATGATGAACAGGGCAACGCAATCGATTTGCATGGTCTTTGCCGTGAGATGGCTGTTACGATAGAGGGTACAGTAGGTGAAGCCAAAATCAAAGACCCCGCTGCCTACTACAACACAATAGAGATTGCGGTCAGTGCCGTACACGTGTTGTCGCGTCCTACAACGCCAGAGGTGGTGGATATGAATGCCTTGAAATTCGGAGATGAGGAGACGTTGCTACGTTATAAGTTTGATAACCGTCAGGTTACCTTGCGCAATCCGCGCGATATGGCTATCTTGAAGGTACAGTCAACCATAGCGAAAGCCTTTGCCGATTTCCTGACCGTGAATGGTTTCACGCAGATATATACGCCTAAGATCGTTTCTGAAGGTGCAGAAGGAGGTGCAAATGTCTTCAAGTTGGACTATTTCGGCAAGCAGGTCTATTTGGCGCAGTCGCCGCAGTTCTACAAGCAGATAGGTGTCGGTGTTTATGAACGCGTGTTTGAGATAGCCCCGGCCTATCGTGCGGAGAAGCACAATACGAGTCGTCATCTCAATGAGTATATCTCGTTGGACGTAGAGATGGGCTTTATCAATGGTCAAGAAGACGTGATGACCTTGGAGGCAGCGTTGTTGCATGCAATTATCAATCGCGTACAGATAGATTGTGCGCATGAATTGCAGTTGCTGAACGCTACTGTGCCACAATTGCCACAAAATGTGCCTGCTTGGAGATTGAGTGAGGTGCATGAGATTCTTTTTGAGAATCATCTCTGTGAGGAAGACCATCGCGGAGAGGATGACTTGGCGCCCGAGGAAGAGCGCGCTATCTGCAAGTATGCTTTGGACAAGTTCGGTTCCGACTTTGTGTTTGTTACCCATTTCCCAAGCCAGCACCGTGCGTTTTATGCGATGGACGACCCGCAGGATCCCACACTTACGTTGAGTTTCGACTTGTTGATGCGTGGATTGGAAATTACCTCTGGTGGTCAGCGTATCCATAAAGAGGCTGACTATCGTGAGAAAATGCTGAAACGCGGTATGAATCCCGATAATTTCCGGTTCTATTTGGATACTTTCAAGAACGGTATGCCTCCTCATGGTGGTTTTGCCATCGGTTTGGAGCGTATTACAGCCTGCTTCTTGGGGATCAACAATGTCAAGGAATGTTCTATGTTTCCTCGCGACATCAACCGCGTAGCGCCATAGTGAAATACGTCTTGATCTGTGTTTGCAGATGAGTAGAACCAACCCCTACGGAATTAGTGTTATTCTAATTTCGTAGGGGTTGGTCTTTGTGTATATTAGTTGGCGTATAGGTCAAAAAGTAGGCTACCATTTGTTTTGTAGATATACGTTTGTTTTTTGACCTATACGCCATTTCATATTTATGTATATCCGTAGGTTGTATTAAAACAGGTAGAGTTCACGAGGCGAAATGTTAAAATTTTCTCCCGATGCCTGCCCGAGTACCTATAACGTTTCCCCTTGTTCCACGAGCGGTCAGGTAGCGGTCAGGTAGCGGTTAGGTCAGGGGAAAGTTGCGGATTGTTCCACGGAATACGGTGTTTGTTTTGATTAAAAAGTTTAAATAGGAATGCAATCTGAGATAGGGGAGTGAGTCGTGATAGTGTGTTACATTGGGTATGGATACGGTGTAGGCGGAATATAAGTAGCGAATACCTGTAAGCATAATGGGACTAATGCGCTTCTAACCAGTTTTTTCCTATGCCACAGTCAGCAATAAGGGGAACGGAAAGGGAAACGACTTCTTGCATCTCCTGTATGACGATTTGGCGCACTTGTTCTACCTCATTCATCGGCACGTTGAAATTCAGTTCGTCATGCACCTGCATAATCATCTGCGTTTTTAGATTTTCCGTCCTGATACGTCGGTGGATGTTTACCATCGCCATCTTGATAATATCTGCGGCTGTCCCTTGAATAGGGGCGTTTACTGCATTGCGCTCCGCAAAAGAGCGTACGGTGGCATTATTGGAACGGATGTCAGGCAGGTAGCGTTTGCGTCCGAAAAGCGTAACGGCAAATCCATGTTCACGTGCAAAGTTTTTTTGTTTCTCTATATACTGAGCAACGCCAGGAAAGGCTGTAAAATAATCGTCAATAAGTTGTTTGGCTTCTGCGCGACTGCAATCCAATTGTTGTGCCAAGCCAAAGGCTGAGATGCCATAGATAATACCGAAATTGGCTGTTTTCGCACGCCTGCGCTGCTCTGTTGATACCAATCCAATAGGTATGTTGAATATCTTGGCTGCTGTTGCCACATGAATGTCTTTCCCTTCTTTGAATGCCTGTACCAAATGTTCGTCTTGTGATAAGTGAGCCAGTAGGCGTAACTCTATTTGGGAATAGTCTGCCGAGAGAAATAGACAACCCTCATCAGGAATTACCGCCTCTCTTATGAACCGTCCCCGTGCCGAGCGGATGGGTAAGTTTTGCAAGTTTGGATTGGATGAAGAAAGACGTCCCGTTGCCGTAACTGTCTGATTATAGGTGGTGTGTATCTTTCCTGTGGCTGGATTGATATAGGTAGGTAGAGCAGCAATATATGTAGAAATCAGTTTTTTCAGTTCCCGATAGTCTAATATCGCAGCCACGATGGGATGCCTGTCTTTCAAGTTTTGGAGCACTTCTTCCGATGTGCTGTATTGTCCTCGTGACGATTTCTTTGCTTTTGGGTCAAGACGCAAGGTATCGAAAAGGATATCGCCCACCTGCTTGGGAGAATTGATATTGAACGTGACACCTGCCATGTGGAAAATCTCGCTCTCCCGTTGTTGTAACTCTTTTCCCAATGTCTGTTCTGCTTCGTGCAGTTTTTCCACATCTATACGCACGCCTGCTTGTTCCATCTCGCGCAATACGGGAATAAGTGGCAATTCGACTTCTTGATATAGTTTCCACAATGCTGTATCTTGCTCCAAGCGTGCGAGCAAATCTTTTAGAGGAATGTGTGGATTGTATGCAAGTTCAGGATTGAGTAAGTAAGAAACCAATGTGGCAGCCTCACGCTCTTCATTACTGACGGTGGTAGAAATAGTGGACGCCTGAGGCGTATCTACGGCAAACATATCCAATGTCAGTTCGGCAGGTTTGCTTTGTTTGCGTACGGATGGTTCTGGCTGGGTGGCAGTGGCTCCTTGTTTCTTCAATAGCGAGTTAAATTCCAATTGCTGGTATAACACGGTCAGTGCTTGCTCATTAGGCTTTTGAATGAGCAATGCTTGCTCATTGAGCGTTATAGGAACGTCGGTGCGAATGGTTGCCAAGAAGCGTGAGAAGCGAATCATCTCGCTTTGCTCTTGTATCTTTTTTTGCAGTGCTCCCTTTAGTTGGTCGGTATGTGCCAGCAGATTCTCTATATCACCGAACTGTTGCAACAGGGCAACAGCCGTTTTCTCCCCCACACCTTTACATCCAGGGATGTTGTCGCTGGCATCGCCCATAAGTCCCAATAGGTCTATCACTTGCGACTGGTGTGTCAGCCCATATTTCTGGCACACTTGTTCGCTACCCATCTTTTCGAATCCCCCTGTATGACGTGGACGATAAATATAGATGTGGTCATCCACCAATTGTCCATAATCCTTATCGGGTGTTGCCATATACACCTCAAATCCTGCCGCTTGTGCCTGTTTTGCCAGTGTCCCGATGACATCGTCTGCTTCAAAGCCGGATACCTCAATAGACGGAATGTTTTTGGCCTCTAAAATTTGATGGATGACAGGTACGGCCTTGCGTATGTCTTCAGGGGTTTCTTCCCGTTGCGCTTTATATTGTTCGTATGCTTCGTGTCGAAACGTAGGCCCATGTGGGTCGAAGGCTACCGCTAAGTGGGTAGGCTGTACACGTTTGAGCAAGTCTTCTAAGGTGATGACAAATCCGAATATGGCGGAGGTATTTTCTCCTTTGGAGTTGATACGGGGGGTGCGGATAAATGCGTAGTATGCGCGATAAATCATCGCGTAAGCATCAATAAGTAGGAGTGTTTTCATTGCAGATGTTTACCAGTCGATGGGTTGTAAGCCATGTTGTAAAAGGTAGTCGTTGGCTTTGGAGAAATGTCCACAGCCATCAAAACCTCGATAGACAGATAGCGGAGATGGGTGGGAGGTTTCCAAGACAAGGTGTTTCTTTCTATCAATCAGTTGTCCCTTGCGTTGGGCATAACTTCCCCAAAGCATGAATACGATGTGTTCACGTTCCGTATTCAAGGCTTGTATCGCAGCATCGGTGAGTTCCTCCCATCCTTTACCTTGGTGGCTGCCAGGTCTATGCGCTTCTACGGTCAGAGTCGCATTAAGCAATAGCACGCCTTGTGACGCCCAGCGTTGCAGATTGCCGGAGGAGGGTATCGGCTTGCCTAAATCGCGATGTATCTCCTTGTAGATATTCACCAAAGAAGGAGGTATAGCGACTCCTTCATTTACAGAAAAGCACAACCCATGTGCCTGTCCTACGTCGTGGTAGGGGTCTTGTCCGATAATCACAACGCGCACCTGTTGAAAAGGACACGAGTCGAAAGCATTAAATATCAAGCGTGCGGGTGGAAAACACTGGCGCGTCTGGTATTGTTGCCGCACATAAGTCGTTAGCAACTCAAAATAAGGTTTCTCAAACTCTGGTTGCAACACCCGTTGCCAACTTTCTTCTATGCGGACATCCATAACGGTATCTATTTAATCAATGATAAGCATGGCATCGCCATAGTCTCCAAACCGATAGCCCTCTTTTACGGCTTCATTATACGCATTCATTACTTCCTCGTAGCCGCCAAAGGCTGCAACCATCAGCAATTGGCTGGATTCGGGCATATATAGGTTGGTAAAGAAAGAATTTGCCACCGTGAAGTTATAAGGAGGATAGATGAATTTGTTTGTCCAGCCCTTAAAGGCTTTGATTTGTCCTTCTGTATTGACTACATGCTCTAAGGCACGCATAATTTCAGTACCGACAGCACACACACGTTTATTGCTGCGATGTGCTACATCAACCGCATCCACCAAAGTTTGTGGAATAGCGAACTGTTCGGACTCACATTTGGCTTTTGTCAGGTCTTCCACGTCAATAGGCTTGAAGTTGCCTAAGGACATATGCGAGGTCATACACTGGTGGGTGATGCCGACAATCTCCATCCGTTTGAGCAGTTGTTTCGAGAAATGCAAACAGGACGCAGGTGCAGCCACCGCTCCAATGTTTTTGGCAAAAATGGATTGGTAGCGTTCTATGTCCATCTCGCGAACAGGTTCTACGGGAGAATCATCATGCTGCAGGTTGACCCGTCCAGATTGGAACACGCTGCCTGCGCGTCTGCTTTCTTCGTAGGCTTGTTGCACCTCAGGAGACATAGGACGATGAATATAGCGTGGCAGTGGTGCGTAGCCCAATGCATACAGTTTCGGTACAAACTGTTCCACATCATAGTCGGTGAGGAAGCGGAATGTACGCCCACGTGAGGTGGTGTTGTCTATAACCTCCGCAATGATAGCATCATCTCCTTCGAAACTCAGTTTATTGCCTATTCGAATCTTACGTGCAGGGTCAACCAATACATCCCAATAGCGATTCTCATGGTTGAGTTCACGCAACAAGAAAACCTCAATAAGCGCCTTTGTCTTTTCTTTTTGTGCATACAAACGCGCGGGGTACACTTTGGTATCGTTGAAGATGAGCAAATCTCCTTCATCGAAGAAATCGGTTACGTCTTTCACGTATTTGTGTTCGATTTCTCCTGTTTTGCTATGTAATACCAACAGGCGTGCCTCTTCACGGTACAGCGTAGGAAATTGAGCGATTTGTTCCTCAGGTAGTTTGAAACGAAACTGACTGAGTTTCATGTCGTTGTACTTATACATATTGCGGTTGATTCTTTTAAGGGTTCGTAGATATAGTAGCCTGATAACCAAGAAAATATGGGTCGTTGATTAGCAAGGAGTAGTTGCCTGTGTTGTGTTCAGTTGAGTTAGGAAATCTTCTATCTGGTAGCAATCCTCTACCCGTGTGTTGCCTACTCGGATACGGCGTAATGCGGTCAAATAGGCTCCCGATTGTAGTCTCTCGCCAATATCACGTGCTAATGCACGAATGTAAGTACCTTTGGAGCACACCACCCGAATGGTCAATTGCATCTGTTGTGGAACAAAAGACAGCACCTCTATCTCGTCTATAACCAAAAGTTTTGGTTTTAAGACAACGTCTTGTCCCTTGCGTGCTAATTCGTAAGCACGATGCCCGTCTATGGATACCGCTGAGTAGATGGGAGGCACTTGCCATTGTTCCCCTATAAATTGTGGAATAACTTTGTCGATAAGTTCTCGAGTGATATGAGAAGTGGGGTAGGTGCTGTCCACGGGGTGTTCCATATCAAAAGATGGGGTGGTCGCACCTAATTGTAATGTGGCAACATACTCTTTTGTATCGTACTGCAGTTGGTCAATCAGTTTTGTTTTTTTTCCTGTGCAGATCACCACTACCCCCGTAGCGAGTGGATCAAGGGTGCCGCTATGTCCCACTTTTAGTTTTTTCTGCCCCAAATGGTGGCACAAAGCCCTCCTCACTTTGGCTACCAAATCAAAACTTGTCCAATGGAGAGGCTTATCAAACGACAATATCTCTCCCTCAACAAAGTCCATAGATGATGCTGAAAATACCTATACAAAGACAGTAGATGGCGAAATAAGTCAGTTTTTGCTTGCGGACAATGGCAAGCATAAACCGACATGCTATACAGCCAGTAACGAAGGCAGCAAGGAATCCAAGCAGGAGCGGTAGCCATCCTATACCTACGGTAGAAGAAACATCGCCTTGCAACAAATCAATTAGGTCAAGTAGCGCTTCCCCTAAAATAGGGATTAGCACCATTAAAAATGAGAACTTTGCCACGCTCTCCTTCTTTACCCCGCATAACAATCCCGTGGCGATAGTCGTACCGCTTCGGCTTAATCCAGGTAAGACTGCTACGGCTTGCGCACAGCCAATAATTATGGCATCTCGGTAGGTAACCTCGTGTCCTTGGCGATGCGTACGCTTGGTAAGGTATTCGCTGAGCCACAACAGGAAGGCGGTTATCACAAGGCATATTCCAACCAGTAGCAGACCATGTCCAAAGAAAGCCTCCACCTGTGTCTTGAAAAACATACCAACGATGAAGACAGGAATCATCGATACCAAAATCTTTGCCACATAGTCTTTCTCACTATTCCAATGGAAGGTTGTGAAGGTACCACGGAAAAGATAGGCTACTTCGTTCCACAGTATGACGAGCGTAGAAAGAACAGTCGCTACGTGTACCACGATAGCGAAAGTTAGATTTTCCTCCCCTGCCGTTCCTAACAGCACGTGCCCGATTTCCAAATGCCCTGAGGAAGAGACTGGTAGAAACTCTGTGATACCTTGTATGAACCCTAAAATAAGTGCCTCCCACCAACTCATTTCTTCGCTCCTTTCCAAAGAATAGAAACGACCATACTTACAAAACCGAACAATGCAATCATCGGTCCGATTGTGATACGACGAACAGAGAATATATCAGGATTGTACGTCTCACCGCTCGGAGCACCCGCCATCAAAGAAAAGCCCACAATAATAATGAGAAAGGAGATTGCTATCAGAATTATATTCCGTTTAGGAAGACTTTGTTTCATAGTTTCATTATATTTCATACATTGTATTGATGTTCATACGTATGTATCGCCCTGTGGCGATAAGAGAAGAAAAGAGGGTGATCAAAAGTCCCGCTACGAGAATGCAGAGTGCAATGAAAAGTATGCTTTGCCACGTGACAGGAAACAATACGATTCCTATTCCCACTTGCAGGTAATAGACAATGCCCGCTACCACCGCCATCGCTATTAGGGAAGATATAGCACCCAACAGCATGTATCTATATACAAACGGAGACTTAATGGTCCACGGCGTGGCTCCTACAAGCGTCATGGTATTGATTAGAAAACGTTTGGAATATATCTGCAATCGTATGGTGTTTACAATCAATACACACGCAATCAGCAGCAAGACTGCGGCAATCAGCAACAAAGCAAGCATCACTTGGGATACATTGCTATTCATAAGTTTAACCAAGTCCTGCTGATAGAGTACTTTGTCCACGTAGGGAAGCGACATAAGCCTCGTTTCCAGAGCAATGATGCTGTCGGGATGGGCGTAGGCAACAGACGGATGGACTTCGTAGGAATCGGTTAAGGGATTGTATCCTAAAAACGATGTGGGATCTTCACCCAGCATTTGTATATGCTCTTGTAGGGCTTCGTCGGCAGATATGTAACGATAACTGCTACAATAATCCGCCGTAGATAGCATCGCTTCAAAACGTGCGTGTGTCGTGGAGTCTGCTGTACTTGATAATAGTACTGTAAGCGTTACGTTTTCTTTCATTCGCTTGACCAACGTACCCGCCGAAAGCAGTAGGACACATTCCAACCCAACCAAACATAACACCAACGCCACAGAAACTGCGGCGGTAATGTACATGTTCCAAAGATGGCGACGTTTGCTCATTCAGGAAAAACCTTTGTTATGATCCAATCGTTAAAACAGTAATGTTCTCTTTTGACTTAATATAGAAGAGGTGCTTAGTATTCCCACAAATCTTGCTCAAAGTTCAGCAATTCGTTTTCTATACGCGCTTGCTCCTTCTTGATATCTTTCTCGTCTAATGAATACTCAGGAATAAAACGATTGTATAAATTCCCTTCGCCTACGATATAGGATGTATAGAGACGTTTTTGGAAGAAATCGTCAAATGTAACCCGCTTCGTCTCGTTCTGGGAAGGAATCACATATTGCATGGCTAAGTAGGGACGCAGTTCCTGGAATGGAATCCAAAACATAATAGACTCTTGCAATGCCGCCATCACATTATCCTGTGTCATAATTTTGTCGGCACATAAAGGAGCGATTGCCATCAGGCTTGAATGCATACGCGATGTATGCTTGTCGAAAAAGACCACCTCTTGGATGAGGTATTTAATCTGGTTCTTCACCAGTTCCTCAAAAGGATAGAAGAAGAATGACATCTCATCGCTGACGCTATCATAGTGTATAATCATAGCACTGGATGATGCTATGTCATAGTGGGTAGGGTCATTGGAATAGTCCTCCAGCGGGTTGTCCACAAGAAACGCCATCGGAATCTGTGTTTTGGTCATCGGTTCCGTTGTGTTGAAATCGTTCGGCTTGATGGTCTCTCCGTTCTTTTCGTAAATGGGCATACCATCCACCACTGCATCTGCTATCACTTTCAGCAGGTTGCGGTAGTTCGGGTCGTCCGATTTCTTTGGAAAATAGAGCTGATAGTTCTGCTTGAAACGCAAGTCAATCACACGGTACACGATACGCGACCATATAACGTCATCCATCCGATGCTCCACGGTAACGATTGTATCGTGTGCAGCAGAGTATTCTACGGTTTGTATCTTAGCCACACCGTGTTCGTCAAAGAACGAGTTGACTAAATGCTGCGCATTGGCTACTGTGATACCCAACAGAAAAAATGCGATGATACTTAACTTCTTCATTATGATGTATTTTTATTAGTTCAAAGAGAGCGGTATAGGAGCCAATGTTACGGTTTGTCCATTGGGACCTTTTGCCTTGATATCCGTGATAATCACGTCAGCACCCTTTTTCAGTTTGCCCAACCTATCGCGTTGGTCTTTTGTAAACTTATTTCCCTTCGCCTCACTAAGCATACCATTGATACGCACCTTGAACGAAGTAATCTGGAACGGCAAGTCTAACAAACCATCAGGACCATAACTTGCTATGACCGTAGCATTGGTATTGAGCAATGCGGCGCGCCCGATATTGCCTTCTGGATACTCGATCTCTCCACTCTTGAAATAAGCGCCTGGTTTCGGCAACGCTTTCACGCGATACTCGCGCTCGCCCATAGGACGCATCGCTCCTTCCAACTCGGCTAACACCTTCACCTTGACAGTCTTGCTCTGTTCTCCTGGCTTGATAATCCACAGCCCATTTTTCTGGGTAACAGATGCTCCGTTTACCTCTACTTTGATCTTGTTGTTGTTTACACCTGGTACGGAGATGGAAAACGGGTTGTCATATCCTCGGTACATGATATTCAAATCCGTATTCGATATTGTTACCGATGGCTCACTGACAAAATACTCGCTCTCAAAAGGCAGATATTGCATTTCTCCTGTGGCAGGATCTTGGTAGCCAATCTGACCACGAAAGGTCTTTACACCAATACTGTTAGCCACTACTTCGTAGATACCCTGGTCGTTGATACGCTGACCGTCCACATAGTATTCCGGGCGTTGTGTGGAGTCCACTGCCGCCAGAACAATCTGCGCAGAATAACGTCCTCCTTGAATGATATAGTCAGACTTAGGTATCACGTAAGCATTCAGTTTGTTCACACGTAGGTCGCTTGCATCTGTCTGGTCTAAAAGGTATTGAAGTACTTCGCTCTCGCTTGTGCGTACATCACTTTGGATTTTTGTCAGGATAGTGATACTTGCACCCACAGGCATACCCTCGAATATACCTATTTCCCAATCCACCGAGTCTTTCTCATGCTCGTTCCACGACTTACTGCACGCAAAAATCTTATTGAACTCATTGCGTAAAGTAGTGTCCTTTTCGGTTAAGTCAATGATATAATCACGGTACTTTGTGAGCAGTTCTTTCAGTACGACCGCGTTGCCTTCCACAATGGCATACTGTGCTGCAGCATCCAAATCCGACTTGCCTTCAATATGACGCGAGGGGTCTAAATTAGCGTCTTTGTAGGCTTGCACTGCTTCGGGGCTATCTGCAATCGCTGCAATGCCGTTTTTGAACTCTTGCAAGTAGTTGCACAGGCTATCGGTACGGAGTTCTAATTCCTGTGCTTTGTCATACCATACTTGCATCTTCTCGGGATTCGCTTTGGCAGCCTCCTCGAAACTACGATACAATTTGCGGTTACGGTTGCGAGATGCGTCAATGGATGCATGCATACTCTCGTCCACCAAGGTAAAACCATTCAGCACGTCTGTACTGACATTCAGCGCTAACATGGCAGTCAGCACCAAGTACATCATGCCAATCATCTTTTGTCTCGGGGTTTCCGGACAGTTGGTTGCTCCACTCATAATCCTACACTTATGCTAATGCGTTGAGCATGTTTCCGTAAATAGCGTTGAGGTCTGCCACCTGTGTCGCCAGTTTCTTTACGGCAACAGTATATTCTGCGTGACTCTTCTTTGCCTCTGCCGCATTGGCTTCAATGCTTTGTAAACTGCCTGATACCAAATTCAACGTATTGGTTTGCGCTTTCACCAGTTCTACCTGCCCTTGTAAGGTGTTGATTTGCAGTTCATATATGGAGTTAAGTGTACTCAAATTCGCACCAACCGATTCTACACTTTGGGAGAACCCTTTGGTGGTGTCTGCCGCCTTTTGCATATTCGCCTCTGCCGTCTGATAGGCTGCACCTAATTTGTTGGAGGTTGCCAACAATTCGGTCTGGCTTGCGGTGAACTGTTCTGCGGCAACACCCGCAGCCTCCATCTTCGCGCTCAATTGCGTGGTGGCTGTTGCTACTTTGCCCAACTCGCTCAGTTGCGTTGCGGTCTTTGCCAAATCAAGAATACCATTTTGCAGTGCCTCCACATCTTTTTCGCTAAATGTAGGCATATTGATTTTCTGCGAAGAATGAGCCCCTACATTATTGCCTTGCCCCGCGTTGGTGGGCGCTGTTACAGTGCCAGTGGATGCTCCTAACGTTGCCACAGACTCGCCTTCTACGCCCGCAGCCAATAACGTGGGGCGCGGCTGATTTGCCTTTGCTGCCAACACGGCAGGGTCTGTACCTTCCTCTTCTAACAGTTGCGGGAACACATTGCTCCAATTGAACGTGGGATGCGGCTTATCTAATGTGCCGATAAGGAATAGGAATGCCTCGGTAAACATACCAATCATAAGTACATATGATGCTCCTGGCCAGTGGAGGATTTTGAATAGCGCACCAATAATCACAACGGATGCACCAGCCGAATAAATGATACCTACTTTACGTTTGCCATCGTAGGATTCGTACCACTGCATAAATTTAGCCCAAGGTCCTTTTTTTGTTCCGTTTTTTTCTTTTTTTGACATGTTCAATATGGTTTTAATGGTTTTCCGAATAATAAGATAGTGGAGGTTATTCTCCGATGTAAGAACGTACGCAGCGGAAGCCGATGTAGGGGCGACTCTCGTACTGGTATTCATACGTGCGTACTCCGCACTGCAAGAAATAACTGATATCTTTCCAACTGCCGCCCTTGATGACCTTACGTTTCAAGATATCGGGGTCGTCTTTGCGTGCCATGTAGGAGAAATCGGGGTTCATATCATGCACGTTGGTATTGGTGGACGTGCTGTATGCGCTGATAGTCCATTCTGCCACGTTGCCTGCCATATCGTACAAACCGTAATCATTCGGGCGGAACTGTGCTACCTTCATAGTAGTGGTTCCCGTATCGTCGTTATAACTACCACGGTAGGGCTTGAAGTTTGCAAAGAAACAGCCTTGTGCATCGCGCGCGTAGTTGTTTCCCCACGGATACATCGCCATCTTTCTGCCGCCTCTTGCCGCATACTCCCATTCTGCTTCTGTTGGCAGACGGTATGCCTGTGCCAACTTGCTGGCTGCGTTGTTGAAATATTGGGTACGCCAATTGCAGAATGCGTGCGCTTGTTCCCATGTGACACCGACAACAGGATATTCCAAATACCCAGGATGCGAGAAGTACATATGCAACATAGGGTCGTTGAACGAGTATTGGAAATCACGCACCCAAACCAATGTATCGGGGTAAACGCTGATGATCTTCTTTGTGAGCAGGTCGGATGGCTCACTCAACGGACGTATGATGGTGCTATCCTTAATAGAGCCGTTTTCCTCATCCACCCAAAAAGTATCCACCCTGACAGATGCCCCCTCGGGATATGAACTGGTGGCAACGTCGAATTTGTTGCGTTGCAGCACGGCCTGGTCGTAGTTGTACCACTGGTAGCGATAATGCAAGAAATTGGTACGCAACTGCTTACCATCGCTGTAGAACATAGGCGCCAATGCCTCTACGACCTCTTCGTCCTTGCTATTCCATGGAATTTTGGCTTTCCAGTTCAGAAGAAAATTCTCCTCGTCGAAGTCTTCGTCTTTCGGCTGGATGGCGTAGTCGTACATACCCGCCTCCACCAAACGCGTGAGTGCAATGGAGTCGCGCACCCAATTGACGAACTGTTTGTATTCGTTGTTGGTGATTTCCGTTTCGTCCATCCAGAAGGCTTCCACGGTTGCCATAACCAAATTGTCCGGTTGCTCAAATACTGCGGATTGTGTGTTGGCTCCCATCATAAAAGCACCCCTATGGATAAATACCATTCCATACGGGTTCGCCTCCATAAAAGCACCTGCCTTGCTTGCACCTACAAGTTCACCAGACGGAGCGTTGCAACTCACCACCATAGCAGCAATAGCCACTATGGATAGCATGGTTTTCATTTTCATATTTTTTTGCATATATAGTATTTTCCCTAATTAGATGCGGTTTACAGGTAGCGTACGCTTTTGTATCGGTTCGTGCGTTTGGGTTTCAAGATATCAAAACTGTATGCCAAATACAACTCATGTGAGCCGTAACTTTCCCGTAACAGTTTGCTCGTGGGCAGTTCGCAACTATACCCTAATTGCAGTCCTGCTATAATATCGATGTTCACCAACAGGTTCACGCTTCCCATAACGCGATAGCCCACTCCCCAGCGATACTTATCTTGATAGGCGCACATCAGCGTAAGATCTAAATCCCAACTGCGAAAATCGCTCATCAGTATAGCCGAAGGCTGCAACTGCCATGCCTTGTGGTCTTTGAGCGTGAAATGGTACCCTCCTGCCACATACATAGTCCCGCGCAAGCGCATCTCGGTCTCGGTCATATCTGCCCATATCACGGTTGGCTGCGTGAGATGGCTGTAACTGCCTCCTACCCACCATGTCCCCGTTGTGTAGTATATCCCGACCCCCATATCAAAAGTCATTCCCGATTTATCCCCGCTCGGTATGGCTTCGTCATTACGGTCGAAATAATCTGCTGCACTCAACTGGTCAAGGTTTACGCTATCCCCCTTAAATCCGACATTCACAAAACCCAAATCCACTCCTACGCTCAGAAAGCCTTTCCCCAATTTCTGCCGATAGGCATACTGTGCATAGAACGCCTGATTGCTAAACAGTCCAAATCGGTCGTTCATAAATCGCACTCCCGCACCATGACTCGTTTTCCCTATCACAAAAGGCGAACTGAATGAGAACCATGTTGTCATCGGTGCGTTCTGGATACCCACGTATTGCATACGGTGCGCACCGAACACTTTCATCATATCACCTTCTCCTGCTGCGGCGGGATTGTATGCTGCCGCCATATACATATACTGCCCCATCTGAGGGTCGAATTGCGCCCTCGCGACCAGCGTCAGCACCCCAAATATGAGCAGAACAATATACCGTCTTTCAATAAGCAAGGAGCAACAGTCTGTTAGCAATTAGTACTCGTCTTCGTTGAAGAAAAAATCCTCATCATTCGTTGGATAGTCTGGCCATAAGTCCAATATGCCATCGTATATCAACTCATCATCATCATCCAACTCCTCCAAATTCTCAATGACCTCTGCGGGTACACCAACGCGATTAGCATAATCCAACAACTCGTCCTTCGTAGCAGGCCAAGGCGCGTCTTCTAATTTTGATGCCAATTCTAATGTCCAATACATATCGAATATATGCTGAATAGATGTCTAAACGATTATTTGTCAGTATAATACATAGACGACCTTCTTGCTAAAAGGAAGACCGAATATGCGTTTTTTGGGTAGGTTCTATCCAAAATACCGCGCAAAATTAGTAAAAACTTTTGACATATGCAAGCAAGTGGTTGTTTTTTTTGGTTTTTCTTGTTTTGCGGCGTGTTTTGCGGTGTGCATAGTATGGAAACAGGTTTAAGCCATTGGCTGAATTAAAATAGGTAGCAGTCAAAGGTAAAAGTATTAAAAATTCTTCCCGATGTCCTCAAAGTACTCTCCGCTTATTTGCATTGTTCCACGAGCGGTCAGGTAGCGGTCAGGTAGCGGTCAGGTAGCGGTCAGGTAGCGGTCAGGTCAGGGTTAGGTCAGGGTTAGGTAGCGGATTGTTCCACGGTATAATTTGCTTATTTTATTATCAATTTTTATATTTTGCGCTCTTATGTTATCAAATACAGCGAGGCTGCCTGAACGTGTCAGACAGCCTCGCCTCTGAATTAACTTAACGGGGATCGTATCTCTTTTAGGGTAGCAGCACTTGCTGCGCAGTGGTGGCAGTGCGGACGATATACACACCTGCGGGGAGGTTGCCGTTCTGCGCCGTGTAGTCGATACCCGTGATGGTGTAGATACGGAACGCCTCATTGCATACTATTCTATCGCCCACTACCTGCAAGCCATCTACCGTCGTATTCTCTACGCTTGTGGTTTCGCAGTTTATGCCTTCTATGTGCGCAAACAGTCCAAACACCGCATCTTGCTGATAAGCCTCCACGCTTTCGCAGGGAACATAGAGTGTGGCATCGTAGTTTGCAAATACACCTTCCCCTGTAATAGGTACCTCTTCGGCAAGGCAGGTTACACTTATCAAATTGTAGCACCCCTCAAACGCAAAATAATCAATACTTGTTACACCCTCGGGAATGGTGATACTGGTCAGTCCTGTGCAATCATAGAACGCACCATCGTCAATACTCGTTACACCCTTTGGGATGGCGATGCTTGTCAGACCTATGCAATCATAGAATGCCCAATCACCAATACTCGTTACGCTCTCGGGAATGGTGATGGTTGTCAGACCTTTGCAACCAGAGAACGCACCATCGCCAATACTCGTTACATTCTCGGGGATGGTGATGCTTGTCAGACCTTTGCAACCATCGAACGCATAATTACCAATACTCGTTACACCCTCGGGGATGGTGATGGTTGTCAGTCCTGTGCAACCAGAGAACGCACCATCGTCAATACTCGTTATGCTCTCGGGAATGGTGTAGGCACCTTGTTTGCCTGCGGGATGACATAACAATGTAGTTTTATCCTTATTGAATAGGACACCATCTACTGTTGTATAGTTTGGATTGTTTCCTGCTACCTCAATGCTTGTCAGACCTTTGCAACCATCGAACGCATAATTACCAATACTCGTTACACCCTCGGGGATGGTGATGCTGGTCAGACCTGTGCAATTAAAGAACGCATAATAACCAATACTTGTTACCCCTTCGGGGATGGTGATGCTGGTAAGACCAGTGCAACCCTCGAACGCCTCATTACCAATACCTGTTACAGCATATTCTATACCCTTGATATTTACGGAAGATGGTATAACAACATTTGGGGCAATGGATGATGTAACGTCGCAGACTTCAACACAGTATAGGGTATTTGAAATGATACTGTATATTACGCCATCGATTGCAAAGTCTCCACAAGGTGTGTTGTCGTCCTTCCAACCTTCGGAAACAAGCACTACAGGAGTTGTATTGTCGTAACCTTTCAAATTTGCCTCGCCAGCATACCCAGGCTCGATGGTTACAGTACCCGAGATAATCTGCCATTTGTCACCTGTCTGAAACTCCCAAGCGACTGTGCCATCGCTCTTCAACTGTACAGGCTTACCTTGGATATCTTCCGAATCATCAGTAACTGCTACTACCCACCAGCCTTCGAAGCCTTCCACTGGCTCAAATTTAACCATTGTGGTAACATCTTGATCGTTCCAGCCATTGTACGTACCGATGAACACGATGTCGTTGCAAATCTCACCTTCGAAATAAACAGCCACGCAAAGTTGTCCTTCGTCGTAATAGTTCGCCAAATCAGCAGCCTTAGGTGCTACATCTTTCGCTGCAAAGATACTTACCGATGCAAGTATTATCGCACATAGTAACGTAAAAAGTTTTCTCATTGTTCCTTACACTGATACGTGTCGTGCGCAACTCTTATATATTGGATGAATTTGGTAATTATCTATACGTCATACTATCCTATATGCTTCCTGTACTATGGACGTGTTTGCGGCAAATCCATCTCTCTTGTGAGATAGTTTAAACGGTCGTCTAAACTGTCTCACTTTG
>X363_Desmarests_Spiny_Pocket_Mouse__coassemble_361_pt1 | contig 30673 bp, 16 predicted proteins | sample X363_Desmarests_Spiny_Pocket_Mouse__metabat2_low_PE_030 | metagenome-assembled genome bin X363_Desmarests_Spiny_Pocket_Mouse
CTGACCGCTACCTGACCGCTACCTGACCGCTCGTGGAACATTTCGAGTAAGCGAGTGCAGAAAGAATAAATTTTAATCTTTCTGCCGAGCAGGAGAAATGTCGAACGAAGTTCAACAATCGGAAAACGTATAGGTACTCGGGAGGTCATTGGGAATATTTTTTAACACCTCGTCTCCTCATTCTACATAATTACAATCCAAGCAATGGAGCAAAAGTATAAAAAGGTAGTAAGGAATGTTCGTTAGGCAGGTAGCGAACTGTGGAAATACACCACAAACAGGTTATGTGTCGGGAGAGGACTGCGGTGGGGCGGCAGATTGGTCGGACGCATCCTCCTCTTGGGTAAGACGGTTGAAACGGCGCAAGGTGGCAGTGGTGGTGTGCAGGCGTCTTGCCATCTCGCGGCAGGACAGTCCCTGCTCCTTGTAGGAAACAATACGCTTGCGCTTGGGGTATAGTTTGCACCGCTCGATAGGCAATATACACCCCTTCTCTCTGCCCAAACGCTTTCCTTCTTTCTTTCTGCGCGCCAATGCCTCTTTCGTTCGCTGGGAGATAAGATTGCGCTCTATCTCTGCGGACAAGCCGAACGCAAAAGCCAGCACCTTAGACTGGATGTCTTCACCAAGGCGGTAGTTGTCTTTGATTGTCCATACCTTGGCTTCTTTGGTCATACAGAGATTAAGAATTTCCATAATCATAAACAGGTTGCGCCCCAGGCGGGACAACTCGGCACAGATAATCAGGTCGTTGGGCTGGATACGACGGAGCAAGACGCCCAGAGCACGCTTATTGTAGTTCTTTGTACCCGAAATGGTTTCTTCTATCCAGCCATCGATGTGGATATCGTGGGAACAGCAAAAACGAGTGATTTCAAAGCGTTGGTTCTCCACCGTCTGTCGGTCGGTGGAAACACGTATGTATCCGTAGGTCATAATGGTAATAAAATGTTTTTGATTAGCATACAAAGGAACAAAAAAAACTCATCGGCTGCATTGCCGCTACGCAAACCCTGCTATACGACGGGACAAAGGACGGTTCTTGGGAGACTTGCGGTAAGTCTCGTGCAAAAATAGGCAAAAATTTGGCAAAACAAAAATAAAATGCCCATAAATTTGCACATATCAAGAAATAGTACTACCTTTGTACAGTCGTTTGAAACGATATATTTTTTTACCACAAGTGAGTCAATTTAGACGTAGGTTTAAGTTGGCTCATTTTCTGTTTATCTATTCTCCTTCGTTGTTCTCTTTTTTGCGTTCCCGCTTACCCTGCGAGGCGATATTTACGCCATTTGCCCGCGTTTCGCAGTGCTATTTTGTACCACAAAGTGAGATAGTTTAAACCTACGTCTAAACTATCTTACTCATAATATGCTCTCACCCCGCGCCAGCAAAGGCGAAACACATACACACCGCAATCCAAAAATGCAGTCCAGAAATTGGCTATAATAATCAACAAACTCAATAAATTCAAAACTCTCTAAATTCTAATTAGTATGAAAAAGTTTACTTTTCTTTTGGCAACCTTGTTGCTAAGTATTTCCTCTTTTGCGGCGGAAACTGTGTATAAAACAGCGTTGTTTGGTGCGGACTACAACAGTGGAAAGATTTCTTCTTATGCTAATGCGTGGACAGCAACAAATAACGACTTTACTGTTGATGTAGTGAATGCTAACAACAACAACAATCAATGGGCTTATATTAAAATGGGACGCAAAAATTATGTCTCAGTGGGAAGTATCTCTACCCAAAATGCCATAGATAAAGCAATTACAAAAGTTGTTGTAACCATTGACGCCGTTACAGCAGACAAGATAAATTCGCTTAAACTTAAGACAAAAGCAACTGCGAATGATGAATGGGAAGAAGCGGGTGTGTTTGCTGTCGCAACAGGAGAGCAAACAGTTTTGTTAAGTACACCAGCAGCAAACACATATTACCAAGTAGAAGCAGATTGCGCATCTGGTAGTGCAAATGGCTTGATCACCATCAGCAAAGTAGAGTATTATATCAACGAGGGTGAAGACATAGATGCTACTGCCATTGTGTTGGATAAAGCCACCTTGACTTTGGAACAATACAAAGGGGCTACATTGACAGCGACACTTACTCCTGCGGACGCAACCACCAATATCGTATGGCAGTCTGCTGAACGAGACATTGTTAGTGTAAACAATGGCGTACTGCGCGCCGAGAATATAGGAACTACCACCATCACCGCTACTGCGGGTACAGTATCGGCTACTTGTGAGGTTACAGTAGTTGCTCCAACTATCCTCACATGTGCTCAAGCAGCAGAAATCGCATTGGCAGTTTCTGATAATAACGTGGTAGCAGAAGGTGGTAAATACGTTATCCGTGGCTATGTCACAGAAGTATTCACTAATGCACAAAGCAATTTGGAAACCTATGGCAATTACTCTTTCTGGATGGCAGATACCAAAGGTGGAGAAAATACTTTTGAGGCTTACCAAGTAGCGCCCGTAGATGGCAAGACGCTCGTTGCTGTGGGTGATTATGTAGAAATTGTGGGTGACCTCACCAAATATAACACAACTCCCGAAACCGTAGGTAAGGGTGCTGCTACTGTTCAGAAATTGGCTGATCCTACTACCGCTATTGACAACGCTGCTGTTGAGACCAAAGCCGTTAAGGTGGTAGAGAACGGGCAGTTGGTTATCATCCGTGACGGTGTGAAATATAACGCACAGGGTGTTCAGTTGAACTAAAATAGATTATACTTCGCTATACATAGGCGAAACAAGGCATAGCACGCAAGTGCTTCCAGCCTATTGGCTTGCGGGAGCAAGCGGTAGGTTAGGCATAACATAAAACATAATAAGATTTCAAGGTGGGGAGTCCGTGAGGATTTTCCACCTTTTTTGCCCTCTCCCGCCTTGCTTTGCGTCGAAAGGATTGCGACAACCTATTGCTTTCGTGCAACAGGACGTCTCCACCATCCCTAATGTAGGCACGTATGTCGGCACGGCAAAAAAAAGTGTAAGAAAACAGCATTTCCCTAACCGCCTTACAGATAGGCAACTACGCAGACCATTCGAGGCTGAAAGACAGCGTTCTATAAAAATGTAGGCACAAAAGCGTGCCTATACCGACGTTTTTTGCTGTATTATTATAGAGGCGTGCCACACAGAAGAATCGGCGATAACGAATAGCCGAAAACAGAGAAAAATGCACAAGAAAACGAAAATAGTATAAGTCCTACTTGTAAAATTGGTATTTTATGTGTATCTTTGCAGCAGTTTTATAATCAGCGTCTTATAAGTTCATATATAAACTTGCACAACAGCGAACAAAATTGCGCCAACATTTGCCCCTACAAACGCATTTTATGCCTAATGAGCGAAAATCAGAACATAGAATACAAAGAGTCTTGGAGAGATGGGAAGAATCGGAAGGTGGGCTATTGGTTACGTTCCATAGAAAATATCCCATACCACCAATCGGTACCCAGAATAATGTAAATGACGGTGTAAATGATAGTGTAAATGATAGTGTAAATGATAGTGTAAATGATAGTGTAAATCTCACTCCTACCGAAAGGAGAATTTTGAAAACTATCGAAGCCAACAGCACTGCCACTTACACGGACATTATGAAAAGTTTCTCTATTTCATTACCCACTGTGGCGAGAGCATTCAGTAAATTCAAAAAACAAGGAATAATCGCCCGTCAAGGTGCAGATAAAAACGGCTATTGGCAAATCACCGAAAAAGGGAAAGCGGCAATAACAAAGATAGCAACAACTTGATTTTTGAGAACTCAAAGGATTGTCATCCTAAAAAATAGATGCTGTAATATATTCAAAGAGGAGACAAAGCAGCAAATATTTGGCAAAACGAAAAAAAAGCAGTAACTTTGTGGCGATTTTAGGCAGATTGAAAATTATCACAGCATCTGCACACATAATCTACGAATAACCGTATATAAATAATAGAAGGGCGCGTACGTCCTATTTTCAAGATATGGAAAAATTCAGAGAATACAAACATTTGAACCTGCCCGAGTTGAGCAAAGAGATATTGGCTCTTTGGGAGAAAGAGGATCTATTCCACCAAAGCATCACCACCCGCGAGGGACAACCTTCGTTTTTGTTCTTTGAGGGACCTCCCTCTGCCAACGGTATGCCTGGCATTCACCACGTACTGGCACGCAGCATAAAAGATACCTTCTGTCGCTACAAGACTATGCAGGGCTATCAGGTGAAGCGCAAAGCAGGCTGGGATACCCACGGCTTGCCCGTGGAGTTAGGCGTAGAGAAGATGCTCGGCATTACCAAAGAGGACATCGGCAAGAAAATCAGTGTGGATGAATACAATGCCGCTTGCCGCCGCGAGGTGATGAAATACACGGAGGAATGGACGAACCTCACCAAGCAGATGGGCTACTGGGTGGATCTCGAAAACCCCTATATCACCTACGACAACAAGTACATAGAGACCCTCTGGTATCTGCTCAAAGAACTACACAAAAAGGGCTACCTCTACAAGGGCTACACCATACAGCCCTACTCGCCTGCGGCAGGCACGGGCTTGTCGTCGCACGAACTCAACCAGCCAGGCTGCTACCGCGACGTGAAAGACACGACCTGCACAGCGCAATTCCTACTAAAAGACCATTCGCTGAATATCAAAGATAGCGAAGGACTGCCGCTATACGCACTCGCATGGACAACCACCCCCTGGACATTGCCGAGCAATACCGCCTTGTGCGTAAATCCGAAAATAGATTACGTGGTGGTGAAAAGCGAGAACCCCTATACCCATATCCCCGCCTTGTACCTCATAGCAGAAGAGCGCCTCCGTGCATACGCCAAAGAACTGCAAGGCGACAGCGAAACGATGCCCGAGATACGCTGGCGCGGCAAAGGTACGGACCTGGAAGGCTTGCACTACGAACAACTCATCCCTTGGGCTACCCCCGAAGGGGAGGCATTCCGCATTATCCTTGGCGACTACGTGAATACCGAGGACGGTACGGGCATCGTGCATATCGCGCCGACCTTCGGTGCAGACGATGCGTTCGTAGCCAAGAAAGCAGGTATACCGGGTATCGTATTCCTCACCAGGAAAGGCGAGCAACGCCCGATGGTGGATATGACAGGTAAGTTCTTTGTATTGGACGACTTGGACGAAGCATACGTGGCACAGCATATCGACAAAGAAACCTACACTCCATGGAGCGGACGTTTCGTGAAGAACGCCTACGACCCCAGCCTGACCGACAAGGACGAGACATTGGACATCAGCATATGTATGATGCTCAAAGCAGAGAACAAAGCCTTTAAGATAGAGAAACACGTGCATAACTACCCGCACTGCTGGCGAACGGACAAACCCGTGCTATACTATCCCTTGGACTCGTGGTTCATCCGCTCTACAAAAGCCCGTGAGCAGATGATTGCCCTCAACAACACCGTACACTGGCAGCCCGAATCGACAGGCACAGGACGATTTGGCAAATGGCTCGAAAACCTGAACGACTGGAACCTCTCCCGCTCACGCTACTGGGGTACACCGCTGCCAATATGGCGCACAGAAGACGGACAGGAGGAGATATGCATTGGTTCGATAGCCGAACTGATGGCAGAGATAGAGAAATCAATCCAAGCGGGCTTTATGACCGCCAACCCTTACCCTCGCTTTAAGGTGGGCGACTACTCGAAGGAAAATTACAGCCCCGAGGTGATAGACCTGCATCGTCCGTATGTGGATAGCATCATACTCTGCTCCGCATCGGGCAAGCCTATGAAGCGCGAACTCGACCTGATAGACGTGTGGTTCGACTCGGGCGCGATGCCGTACGCACAGAACCACTATCCGTTTGAAAATCAAGACGCTCCCCGCACTGCCGACTTCATCTCGGAGGGTGTGGACCAGACGCGCGGCTGGTTCTTCACGCTACATGCGATACACACGATGATAGAAGGCACGGTGGCATACAAAAACGTGGTATCGAACGGGCTTGTATTGGACAAGAACGGCAATAAGATGTCCAAACGACTGGGCAATGCGGTAGATCCTTTCGGCGCGATGAACACCTATGGTGCAGATGCCGTGCGCTGGTATATGCTGACCAACTCCAGCCCATGGGACAACCTCAAATTCGACCCCGAAGGTGTGGACGAGGTGCGCCGTAAGTTCTTCGGCACACTCTACAACACATACAGTTTCTTTGCGCTATACGCCAATGTGGACGGCTGGCAGCCGACGGAGATGACCGCCGAACTGGCGGACACAGAGGGACTGCAAGAGATAGACCGCTGGATACTGAGCAAACTCAACACCTTGGTCAAAGAGGTGACGAACGCCTACGAGGCATACGAACCCACCAAAGCGGGACGCGCCGTGTCGGACTTTGTGCAGGACGACCTGAGCAACTGGTATGTGCGTTTGAACCGCAAGCGTTTCTGGGGCGGCGAGATGAACGCAGATAAGAAAGCGGCATACGCCACACTCTACACTTGTCTTAAAACCGTAGCACAACTGATGGCACCCAACGCGCCGTTCTTTGCCGATAGGCTCTACCGCGACCTGACGGGCGAGAGCGTGCACCTAAGCCGTTGGCAGCAAGCCGATGAGAGCCTGATAGACAGCCAGTTGGAACGCTCGATGTATCTCGCACAGCAAGCGACCTCTATGCTCCTCTCGCTGCGCAAACGCGCCGAGAAGAACGTGCGTCAGCCGCTGCAAAAAGCCGTGATACCTGCGCCCGACGAGGCTACCTTGCAGGCATTGCTGCACGTGCAAGACCTGATAAAGAGCGAGGTGAACGTGAAAGAACTCGTCATCGTGCGGGCTGAAGACTCGGAGGTGCAATTGGTAAAGAAGATAAAGCCGAATTTCAAGGTATTAGGCAAGAAAGTGGGCGGACTGATGAAGACGCTCGCCGCAACGATAGCCCAGATGAGCCAAGAGGACATCGCACGCTTTGAGCAAGACGGCGCGTTCACGCTATGCGACTACACGCTGACCACAGAGGATGTGGATATCATCACAGAGGATATGCCCGGCTGGCTCGTGGCGAACAACGGCATTCTGACCATCGCCCTTGACATCGAACTGACAGACGCGCTGATAGAAGAGGGCATCGCCCGCGAACTCGTGAACCGCATACAGAACCTGCGCAAGACCTCGGGCTTGGACATCACCGACCGTATCCATGTGGTGATAGAAGACCGCGCGGAACTGCACGCTGCCGTGGCGCATTGCAAGGACTATATCGCCTCGCAGGTGCTTGCTACCTCCCTTACCTTAGTAGAGGGATTGCAAGAAGGGCAGCAGGTGGAGATGGACGGATACACAGTATGGATACATATCGCACCCAACGACTGCTTGGTTACCAACAAATGATTGCATAACGAATAAACGATATAGATATATGAAAAAGAGTATTTTGTATGTAGGCATAATTGCCTTGGTGAGCGTGATGATGACCGCTTGTTTCCCCACAACGGAACCTACTTTCTCGGAACAGGATTTAGTAGGTCTGTGGCAAGAGAACGGCACCCAAGCCTTTGTGCGTTTCACCACAGAGAAAGCGAAAGACGACAGCAACTATTGCTACGGCAGAGAATGGGACGAGGCAGAAGATGTAACCGAGAGCAAACTCACGCCCTACGGCAACGGCTGGTTCAAATATCAACTGGTGCGCACTGACCTGACAGAGATTCACCTCATGGAGAACGGTGGTGCGGAGATTCCTAAGGTATATACCGTGAGCAAACTGACGGACACGGAACTGCAATACAAAGACGACCAGAAAAAGGTGCATTCGTTTCAGAAAGTGGTAGAATAAAAGCAGGATTTTCACTATGAAGCGTTTTTGGAAGATAGTGGGTATCACGCTCGGCTCGCTCATAGGCGTGCTGATAGTGGCGATATGTGTGGCACTATGGGTGGTGTTCACCCCCGAACGCCTGACCCCGATAGTGCGCCAGGTGGCAGACAAAGTCATCACTTGCGGGCACGAGGTGGGCGAGGTGGAACTGACGTTCTTCTCCACCTTCCCCGAGTTTGGCTTGCGCGCCGAAGGGCTGTATATCATCCACCCCATGGAAGGCGCGCAGAGCGATACCCTGCTGGCAGCCCCCGAGGTGGTCGCAACGGTGGACGTGCAGGCGTTTCTGCGCGATGCCCGCCTGGTGGTGCGCGAACTGACGCTGCGGGATGCCAAGGTGAATGCCTATATGGCAGCGGATGGCAAGACGAACTTCGATGTGTTTGCCCTGAGCGGAGATACTACGACCACAGAGGACACCACGGCATTTGCGCTGCCCTTCCAGGACATTGAGGTGAACAAACTGTCCCTCCAGGCGCAAGCCATCACACTATTGGACAAAGCCGACTCCATAGAGGCTTCCCTATACGGCACATCGCTTGCCGCCACGATAAACGGCTGGGACGATATTCTGTTGGTGCTCTCCGCCGAGGACGTGAATGCCACGCTCGGGGAGGAGACCTACGCGCAGCACCTTTGTGTCAGCGCGACTCTGCCCGCAGCGGTAGACTTGGATGCGATGCACTTTACGCTGCGTGAGGCGCATATGAGCGTCAACGAGTTCACACTCGGCATAGACGGCGAAATCAACATAGGCGACAGCATCGCCCTCGACCTAAGGGCTGATATTGCCAACTGGCAGATAGTGCCGCTACGGGCATTGCTACCCCGCGCGATAGACAACCTGCTGACTGACCTCGATGTGGATGGACAAGTGTCGCTCAGCGCGGCGATACAGGGGCTGTATGCCGAGGGCGTGATGCCTGTGGTGGACGCCTCTTTGAGCATAGCCGACGGACGCGGGAAATATGCGCCACTGCCCTACACCTTGCGCGATGTCGCCCTGTCTGCCGATGCGCATATCGACCTCAACGACTCGCTCGCCAGCCGCGTGACGATACACGCACTCAATGCTACCACCAAGAACACCCACGTGCGTGCCAAGGGCAACATCACGGAACTCCTGGGCGACATGCGCTTGGATGTACAGTTGAACGCCGATGTGTCGCTGCCCGATATGGCGTATTTCCTGCCTACGGACATGGCGGTGAACGGTGGCGTGAGCGGCGACATCAGCACCTGCATACGTCTGAGCGACCTGACCCATATGCGCTTGGAGCGAGGCACGACCCGAGGCGACCTGCATCTGCGCGACATCACATACGCGGCGGATAGCCTGTATGCGGCGCTACCCAATAGCCACCTACGCTTGCAGATACCCAACCCCACTCCTTCACAGAAGAGCGTGGGCTGGATAGCCGCAACGCTCCGTATGGACAGCCTCGCGGCAGCGATGACAGGCACGATAGATGCCCATATAGGCAAGACCCAAGTGCAGATAGAGGCGGGCAACGTACTATCGGAGAAGGTGCTATGCGCCGCTGTGAACCTGCAATCGGATGCTATGCTGACGGCGGCTATGGACTCGATGGATGCAAGAATCATCTCCCCTGTGTTGCGCGCCTACGCAGAGTACGACAGCCAAGACAGCACGGCTATCCCGACGCTCAATGCCGAGGTGAAATTCAAGGACTTGCAGGCTACGTACACGAATATCAACGCCCACTTGGCGCAGTCGTCGCTGAGCGCAAACCTGCGCGGCACGCGGCGCGACAAGTCCGCTCCGCGCCTGAAAGCGATGCTCAGTACCACCGCGCTGCAAGCCCGCATGGGCGAGGAGATGGCGGTGGAGACCGAGGCACTGCAAGTGGAAGCCGCCGCGCGCTACAACAGCAAGGGCGAGAACCTGCTGCTGCAATGGAACCCGCGGCTCAACATATCGCTCACCAACGGTGTGGCACGGCTGCCCGAGATGTTGCCGCTACCCGTCTATGTACCGCAGATACAATTTGCCTACTCCAACAAACTATGCCATATCGAGCAGTCGCAGATACGCCTCGGCAATTCCGATTTCGCACTGTCGGGCGAGGTGAAGGATATAGGCGGCTGGTTGCGCAAGCAGAAAGTCTTGGAAGGCGAACTCAACTTTGTATCCGACAAGACGGATGCCAACGAACTGCTGGCACTATTCTCCGCGGACAGCGGCAGCGAGGAGGAAGCGGCATCAGCCGAGGATGTCTCAACCGATACAGCAACGGGCAACACCAGCAATGAGGCAACCAGCGTAGCGCAGACCGAGGAAGAGCCGCAGCCGTTCCTTGTGCCGACCAACGTGGATCTGGCGCTGAACACGCATATCAAAGAGGCGCATATATTCGACGAGACCGCCCACGACCTGAAAGGACGTATCTATATCCGCAACGGCATCTTGGTATTGGAGGAGGTGGGCTTTATATGCGACGCGGCACGTATGCAACTCACCGCTATGTACAAGACCCCGCGCCGCAACCATATCTACGTGGGCATGGACTACCACATGCTCGATGTGGACATCGCCGAACTGATACACCTCATTCCGCAGATCGACTCGATGATGCCCATGCTACGTTCGTTCAAGGGCAAAGCCGAGTTCCACCTCGCGGCAGAGACTTTTACGAACGCGCACTATCAGCCAAAGCCCTCTACGCTGCGCGGTGCTGCCAGCCTGTTTGCAAAAGACCTTGTGGTATTAGACAGCGAGACATTCAGCAAGATATCCAAACTGCTGCTCTTCAACAAGAAGACCGAAAACAAGATAGACAGTCTCTCGGCAGAGGTCACGCTCTATAAGAAAGAGATTGATGTCTATCCGCTCTGCGTGTCGCTCGACAATTATATGGTAGCCCTTGGCGGACGGCACAACCTGGATATGACCTTCAACTACGACATCAATGTGCTCTCGCCCATATACCTCGGCGTGAACGTGTCGGGCAACTTGGACGACCTGAAAATCAAATTGGCGAAATGCAAATACGCACAGGACTTTAAGCCCCATTTCCACCGCAAGGTGGACACCCAGACGGCGGAACTGCGGGCAGCGATACGCAAGTCTATGCAGCGGAATGTGAAGGAATAGGTGCCCCGAAAAGCAGATAGACCTATGGAAAGATTCAAACGAAATACTGTATAGCAAAACCTTTCGAAATAGATAATTTTTCCACATTTTCAAACGAAAAAACGCACTTTTACTGTCGAAAGTGCGTTTTTTATGTAGAATTATTTTGTTATTCGAAATAATTTTTATACCTTTGCAGTCGCTTTTGAAAACACATTATATGCCTATCGTGGAATTGTTCCTGACATCCACCGTTCTGCGTGGGGGACGAGACGGCATACAAAACACACCTTAAACTAACACACCGTGACACATAACACATTAAGAACAACGCATCTGCGTTGTATTCGGACGAGTTGCCTACTCCTCGTATTATGGGTAGGCTGTCTATCAAGAGGCTATGCCGTGGAAAGCGGAATGAGGTCGGTATCTGTCCTGCTCTCGGAGAATGCTATGCAGGACGAGACATTCCGCAACGTGAACACCACCACCTCTACGCTCTATTTCTCCACAAGCCATTATGTTGTGGTCTCCACCTCGGGCTATCTCTCGAATGCTATGGTGCATCCGAGCGATATGACTGTGGAAGAAGATTTGGGTTTCGACTATGCCGCTATGCAGAATGCTGCCGAAGAGGTATGGGGGGGGGTGTTTAATACCCATCGCATAGCAAATCCCACACACAATCCTAATGCCGCGGGTGTCTACACCACAAGCCGTAACCGAAACGGGCGTACAGAACACAAAGCAGTAGCATACAGCAACAGCCGCTACTACACTGTCGCTTCTCAGCCGCAGCAAACGGCTAAAACATTTGCTTATACCACCTATCGTCCTATGCTCTACCACGTAGGCAGCGAGCAGGTAGCACAGATGGGCTACACCACCGAGGATCTGGCATACGCTTCCCGCCGCAAGGCATCAGGCAGGAGCGCACTCGACCCAGGTCTTAGCGATCCTGGACGAGACACGGCGTCCCCTGTGGGGGAGGCTTGGGCATTGCTATGTATTGCGCTCTGCTACGGGCTTGTGCAGATAGTGCGCCGCCAAACCGTTCTGCGTGAGACAATCGCGCAACGCCTATTGCGGCACGCCCATAAGCATATACAATAATCTACACCAATCCATTATATTATTATTCGCTAAATATCCAACATTATTATGAAACATCTAATACACAAAATCCTATTTCTATTTGCAGTGCTACAACTATGTTTAGGTAGCGCATTTGCACGAACGCTATATCTTGACGCAGGAGAGTGGGATAAAGATAATGCAAAATTCTGTGTTTATAACATATCCAATAATAGTTGGTCTGGTTTTATGACAAAAGACAACAATACTGGGTATTACAGTATTGATTTGGATTGGACAAGCATAATCTTTGTACGTATGAATTCTGCTGCAACAAGTGGAAGTTGGGCGGAAGGGCAAAAGTGGGGACAGACACAAGATTTGAAAGATTTTGGTAACAACAATTTATATACTATCACAAAAGGTTATAGCACAGACAACAAGGCGGAAGGTGCGTGGTCGGTGTATAGTGGTGGACAGCAAGGAGGTCAAGTTTATTATATCAAACACCCTTGGAATGGTGGCGGTTGGACTTGGCAAAAATTAGATATTGACAACGGGGATGGTACATATGCGACAGAGGGTTATTATGGCGAGGCAGGGTGCAACTGGAATACAGTCACAGATGACAATAGTGCAAAATGGATTGGAAGTCCATCACTCGTTGGCAGTCCAGCCAAAGGGGATAAGTGTATTTTTACATTAAACCCCACCAAGCAAACTATTACCATTAAGAAAGTAACGACTACGACTACTCCTACAATGTACCTAATTGGAGAGTGTACGGATTGGAGCACTGGCAAAGCGTTTACTATTTCGGCGGATAAGAAAACGGCTACTGTCAGTCTTTCGCTAAGTAAGGACAAATCGTATATGTTCAAAGTCCGTAATAGTAACACAAGCGACCAGCATACTAAAAGCGGCTTGATCATCACACGAACTCAGGATGGACAGGCTCTTGATTTTAGCACCATCGATGGCGGGAATGGCACACACGCCACTATCAAAGCCGATGTTACAGGCGACTATACTTTCACGTGGACGTATGAAACAAACACCCTTTCGGTTACCTACCCAAAACTACAAACCTATGATGTGACCATATCGGCAGAGGAAGGAGGTCGCGTGACGCCAGAGGGACTGCAATCTATCGGTAGCGTAGGCGTTGCCATATCCGCCACTGCCAATGCGGGTTATGAGTTCACGGGCTGGGAATGCGCAGGTGGTGCAAAGGTCGCCGACAGCAATGCGACAAATACTACTGTGACGGCTACGGGAGAAGGCACTGTCCTCGCCACTTTCCAGCGCATACCGCCCGTCAGTTTCGATGTGCGCGGTAACTTTGGCGCAGATTGGAAAGACTATACTATGACTCCCTCCGAAGATGGAACAGAGGCTCGCTATACGATTCGTTTAACAATAGGCGAATACTGGTTTTTGCTAAAAAAGACAGGCGTAGATGAATTCTGGACAGCGACAAGTAGCGACTACAAAATCACCGCACAACATCCAAGTGTTCTTGTTGGAAAAAAAGTAGATGGTGGCAATTTCTCGGACATATCCCTCACTGCGAGCGAGGAGGGCGAATATGTCATTACGTACAACTACGCACAGAGTACCGTGACCGTTACCTACCCTGCCTATAACAAGACGCAGTATCGTTTGGCGTATGTGGAGACAGACAAAGAAGGGGCGCAACAGTACTATCACCCCTCGTCGCCTTACATCCGTGCGGCAGAGGAAGGCACCGCGCAGAGCGATACTGTCAGCCTGCATGTGCGCCCATGGTTGCCTGTCATCATCAAGACAAGCGAAGACCCGGCAACTGCCATTATAGACATCGACTCCATAGAAAATACCAATACACGCTTCGTTTACTTGGAGAAGTGGGATGGTAGCGCATGGAGTATGATGGACAGAAAAGACATCACGAACATAATACCGTATAACGGTGTGTACAACTTTACCATTGAGCAAAAAGCAGATGGCAGCGTCATCATAGGCGAGACGATAGCGGAATACAACGGAAACTATTACATCCGCACCGATATAGCCGACGGGGGCTGGATGAACTATACCGATGAAGCGAACATAATGTCCTATTCCGACTACGCATCACGCCACAAGCATTTCGACCACTATTGGTGCAAATGGTGCAAAGGCAGTGAGGGTACAAAGAATATCACCTTTATGATTGCCAACGACTACTCCGACTGCATCAGCGAGAAATGCACGAACGAGTTAATCGAACGTGATTTCACGGAGAAGGAGGGTACGATAAAGTACGATGCCAACATACGATTTATGTGGAATAGCAGGTTCAATATCCTCGACCGTGCCTATATAGCGGGTGAAGGTTCCAATTTAGTTGTTAACCCAGAGAGCAAAGAAGCCGTGAAAATAGTAAATCAAGAAAAGGGATACACCTTTGAAGACCGACAGAACTGGACATACAAGATAGATCTGATCGCAACACCCAATGCAAGGATTGCGATTGAAAAACTCCCCTATAATAATGCAAATCTCAAATACTATTTGGTAGGTGATGGTGCAGAGGCAGACGCGAACCATATGTTCCAGTTTCTCAAAGGAGAAGGACGTGAGAACTACACGATGCGTATCGTGTATGACTTCAAATCGGACCACCTCATCTATGCGTGGATGCCCGATGAAACAACAGAAATCACATCCGACATCGATTTGGGTGCTTCCATCGTATTAAGACGCAAGAATCAAGAGTCCGCCACGCAGATTGTCTTCAACCCAGACGTACGCAAAATCGGGGAATTACATGAGGTAATCGGCGTCCTTACGCTAACCAAAGACTATTTCTACGATAACACAGGCAATAAACCAAAACACGAAATCGAATACTACTGGATTTCTTTCCCATTCGATGTGAACGTATCGGACATATTCAGTACGTTTGTTATGGGTCAGCATTTCCTTATCCAAGAGTACGATGGCGCTGCCCGCGCTAAGAATGGCTGTTTCTCAGACTCTCCCTCATATTGGCGCACGTTGTCGCAAACGGAGACTATGAAGGCGGGAAAAGGTTATATGCTCTATATCAGCCGTCAGGTTTGTACGAATGATAAAAAATATGAGATTGGTGGAGGTGTAAAAGAGTTGAACATTTATTTCCCTTCCTCTGGCGTGACAGAGATGACAGGTGTACTGCCCGAGATAGAAGTGCCTGCACACACATGCACCATCGAGCGCAACAACCGTGATATCTACGACAGCAACTGGAACTTAATCGGCGTACCCGCATGGCTGAATATGAAAGTGAAAAGCGATATAAGCCCAACAACTCCAGAATACACCGACGTGCAATACATTGTCGGCGACCAGAAAGTAGGTTTCTACTACCATTTCAATACAGGTGCTGAGGAAGGTAAATCAGGCAATACTTGGACACCAACACCCGTCAGCAGCAACCCTATCTCTGGCACGTTCCGCAATATGCACTCCTACTTGGTGCAGTGGGCGGGGACTATCCAATGGGCAGACCAAACCACATTCTCCTCCCCTGCCACGCAGTCCTTGCAGGCACGCCGTGAACAGGCGCGTGAGGAGGAGCAATACACCCTACGCTTGGCACTGTGCAAAGATGAGCAGGAACTCGACCAGACCTTTGTGCGGCTGCAAGAAGACGGAGATGTAACCGCAGATTTCGATCTCAACTACGACATGACGAAATTGCTCAACCCAGGGGCGAACATCTACTCGCTGATAGGCGAAAAGCGTATTCAGGCAGGTGCGAACGTCCAGCCCTTACAGGAAGAGCACAACACGATATATGTACCCATAGGCGTAGAGATTACCACGAACGGTATGTATCGTTTCGCACTACCCGACGGCACGGAGGGTATGGGCGTATCGCTCGCCGACCATACGACAGGCGAGGTACACAACTTAGCCCTTGACGACTACGAAGTACCGCTCACCAAAGGCACGTACGAGCAACGTTTCGTATTGGAGATACAGCCCAAGAAAGACATTACCACCGATTGCCGTGAGACCTACGACCACGCATACGAACTACGCAAAGTGGTGATAGACGGCGCGCTGTATATCCAACGTGGCAACGAACTATACACCGTTTCTGGACAACGACTATAACATAACACATTGATTTCATACACTATGAACAAAAACCTCTTTTTACTCCTCGCCGCTGTCAGCATACAGGCGAATGCAGCGGGCTACGTAGAGAACCGCGGCGTATATGCCACCAATCCTAACGAACAGTTCGGACAAGAGAAGACCATCGTCATCGATGGTGACCCGAGCGACTGGACACAAGACATGATTATCGCACAAGGTAGCGCGAACGATATGTGCACCGCTTTCAAAGGTTCGCACGAGAACTGCGTACTGGACTGCTACGCCCTCTTTGCCGCATGGGACAACGACAACCTATACATCGCATGGCAGATGGTGAACACCAACGACACATGGGCACGCGAGGGGGACGGTCCTCTCTCGAACGGCGGGCGCATCGACAACGTACCTCTGTGCGTAGCATTGAGCATAGACCCAGAGAAAACAATGACAGGACGCTTGGTAGGCGGCGGTATGCTATGGGATAAAGTGGACGTCGTGTATGAGACCCCCATCGACCGTCTCTTTATGATGAGCGGTCAGGCGGGACAAGGCACACCTGCTATGTTCCTCGCTGCCGACGCGGCAGGCAACACGAGTTACGATGGCGCATACTGCAAGAACTACGCGCAGAACGGTATCACCTACAAGATGGGCGAGGCTTTCTGCGGCAACACCCTGCTCTACCTCAACAATCCGCAGGCTCCCGCAGACGTATACAGCAATGCCTCCACATGGGTGAACCTTATGGACGCCAAATCCTATACAGGCCTGGTGCAGAAGAAACACAATACCAAATACGATTCTTTCTACGAGATGAAGATTCCGTTCGCCACTCTCGGCATCACCAAAGACTATATCTTGGAGAACGGTATCGGCGCGATGATGGTAGCCACACGTGGCGAGTCGGGCATCGACTGCCTGCCCCACGACCCCTCTATGCTGGACAACGTATATGGCGACTACATACACGACAAATCGACCTCTGCGGAGAAATCCGACTCCGACACCATCCGCTGCCAACTTGCCGACATAGGACGCCGCCGCGCAAGTAGCGCAGCCGCACCCGCCCCCGAAGCCGTAGTGAGCATCGCACAAGACTACACCTTCCATGCCGATGCACTGATGCTCAGCGTGCGCCTCAAAAACGCCGCAGAGGGTACCTATCAGATAGGCGAGAAAGAGGCTGTGGTTTTCCAAGGCAACACGGCTTTCAGCGTAGGGACAGACCTCGGCGTAGGCGAGAGCGTGCGCGTGACAGTGCGTGCCACCCAAGGGGAGAACGTAGCCGAAGCAACTTATACCTACACCAAAGGCGAGGGTTTCAGCGTGCAGAAAGGCACTGCCCTGCTGCTGAACGAAGGCTGGGAAGAATGCTACTGCTATATGTACCAAGGCGGCGAGAAGCAGAACGCCAAATGGCCGGGCGTGAAGATGAACGAGATAGGCAAGGGCTTTATGGCATGCACGATGCCCGCAGGCTGGTCGTCTGCCAACGTGATATTCAACAATGGCAAAGCAGACACCGACGGGAAAGAACAATACCCATCAGGCAATGGCTTGACCTTAGGCAAGACCGACGTGAGACTATACGACTGGGTACGCTGGTACGACGTACTGAACACACCTCCCACAGGCATCGACGAACTGCAAGGCAACGAAACACCCCGCGTGCGTAAAGTTGTGGTGGGCGGACAGGTATACCTTGTATTGCCGACGGGCGAGATGTTCACCCTCACAGGGAAAGCCCTGTAAACAGCCCCCTCTGTATGAACACAACAACTAACTAATTAACTATATCAACAAACAACCAGACAAATGAAAAAAGTATTTTTTCTACTGACGGCGTTTCTCTGCACACTGCAAGCATGGAGTACACCGTATCCAAGCCGCACAGACTTTCGCGATGAGCAAATCTACTTTGTGATGACCTCGCGTTTCTACAATGGCGACCCCTCGAACGACACCCAGTGTTGGGATGCCCAGAACTACAACGTAGGCGACCCCGCATGGCGCGGTGACTTCAAAGGACTCATCAAGCAATTGGACTACATCAAAGCACTCGGCTTCACCGCTGTGTGGATTACCCCGATTGTAACCAACGGCTCGGGCTACGACTACCACGGCTACCACGCGCTGAACATCTCCGAGGTGGACAAACGTAACGAGAGCGAGGACGTGAAATTCCAAGACCTGATAGACGCTGCCCACGCACGCGGCATGAAGATTATCCTGGACATCGTGCTCAACCACACAGGCAACTTCGGCGAAGAAAATCTCTGCAAACTCTTTGAGCGCGACTGGAATGCCGACCAATCGAAGATAGACGAGTGTATGAAGCCGCTGTTGCAAAAGGATGGTGGCAAACTGCCTGACAACTACCTATCGCTACCCGGTGGGGAACAATACAACACCCGTTTGTCGTTCCTGAAAAACAAAGATGGGAAGAATCACGACACGAACAACCACTGGCACCACTTTGGCAATTTCAACTGGGATGACGACACCCGATGGTGGGCACAGATAGATGGCGACTGCGTGGATCTCAATACCGAGAACCAATACGTGGCGAACTATCTGGTGAAATGCTACGGCGAGTTTATCAAGATGGGCGTGGACGGATTCCGTATCGACACAGGCGGACATATCTCACGCCTTACCTTCAACAAGAACTTCATTCCGCAGTTCCGTGCACTTGCAGAAGAATACAAAGACAAGCGAAACGGTGGCGACTTCTTTATGTATGCCGAGGTGTGTGCACGCGAACGCAACGTGACCTACCGCAACCACGACAACCTCAGCCCCTATTTCTACACATGGACAGAGACCAAAGACTACGCATGGGACACCAGCGAGACATCGTGGAACAACGTGGTGGTGATGGAAGGCGAGAAAGGCAAACACACCAATGTTACATCCACCGACCAGTTTGCCGCAGACTACGTTGGTGAGCATAGTGACAATCGCACCTCCGACAATGCATTCCTCAAAGGCAATACGTACCACACGCCCGACTACAGCCAATTCTCGGGACTGAGCGTAATAGACTTCCCCATGCACTGGAATTTCGAAAATGCCACTTCTGCTTTCAATGTTAAGTACGGCGACAAGTACTACAACGACGCTACATGGAACGTCGTATATGTGGACTCCCACGACTACGCACCCGATGGCGCACCCGAGAAACAACGTTTCTCCAAAGACCAATCCACATGGGCAGAAAACCTCTCCCTGATGTTCACTTTCCGCGGTATCCCCTGTATCTACTACGGCTCGGAGATAGAGTTCAAGAAAGGTAAAGTGATAGACAAAGGTCCGAACATCGCTCTGATAGAAACAGGGCGTGCTTACTACGGCGGCTACCTCAGCGGCTACGTGAATACGACCGACTTCGGCGAGTATGACGAAGCATGCGGCAACATGGCACAGACCCTGCAACACCCGCTCGCACGCCACATCCGCCGCTTGGCAAAGATACGTCTTGCTGTGCCTGCGCTGCGCAAAGGACAGTACAGCACGGAAGGCTGCAAGGGTTCGTTCGCCTTCAAACGCCGCTACACCGATGCCACCACCGACTCCTATGCACTCGTAACCATCTCGGGCGGTGCAACCTTCACGGGCATAGAGAACGGTACCTACGTGGACTGCGTAACGGGCGACAAACAGACTGTCAGCAACGGGACGCTCACCGTGCAATGCTCGGGTAAAGGTAACCTCCGCGTATATGTACTCAATACCGCGAAAACCCCCGCTCCTGGCAAGATAGGTACGGAAGGCAAGTATCTCTACGGCAACACAGCAGCCAACATTGAGGCACCGCAATGGGACGGCAAAGAGGAAGCCCTCGACCCACGCTTCGGCGAAGGCGGTGGCGGTGGCGACGACCAAGAGCCTGCTACCCCCTGTCTGGAGACAGCCGACGAACGCGCTGTGTTCTTCCAGGCACCTGCGGGCTGGGGCAGTTCGGCAAATGTATATATGTGGATAAAAGGTGGCTCAACCACATTGGTAGGCGCATGGCCTGGCACGCGTGCTACGGCACTGGGCGGCGGCACATTCAAGTTTGTCATCCCAGACGATGTGACAGGCGACGAGAGCCAATGGATGATTATCTGGAACGGCAACAACGGTCAGACCAAAGACTTGGCGTTCACTATGCGCGGACTCTACACGGGTGATAATAAAGACAACGTCGCTTGCAAAAGCACGGTAAGCCTACTCTGCGCCGACGTGCCTACTCCCGAGCCAGAACCCGAACCCGAACCAGAGCCAGAGCCTACGCCTGAACCAGAGGAAGAGCCTTGCGTGGGCGCACTGCCCGACCCAGAGCCTCACTATGGCGTTATATCGGGCATCGATGAGGTATTCAACAACGCGGCTACCTTGCAACTCTACGCACAAGACGGTATCCTCTATATCGGCACAGAGCAAGCACAAAGCGTGAATATCTACTCGGTGGACGGTCGTCTGCTCCAGACCGTGGACGCCCAAGCAGGTGTCACTACTGTGGCTCTCCCACAAGGATTCTATATGGTGAACAACCAGAAAGTAGTGATGTGGTAAGACACCACATACCGTAAACAAGCAAGGAGGCTGTCCAAACCTTGTTGGACAGCCTCCTTGCTATATTATCCTCTAAACTCCTTTCCAATCGCACATTGACAGGCATCGTGTGCAACCACAACAGCCGTATTGTTTAACTGCTCGGTTAGATAAAGCACAGCCCAGAAAGTGAACATCCCACCTACCGCCATACGCAATGCGATATAGACTCAAAACATAAAAAATGAGGTATATAGGTCAAAAATGATAATAACTCAGACCTATACCTCATCATTGTTCCACGCATTTTTCTGCCACCTGACCGCTCGTGGAACAATGAACCACATTATAGGTACTCGGGGAAACAGGGCATGGACAATGGAAGAAATCTTTAATACTTTTCCTTTTACATTATTCTTTTTTTAGACTACCCCAGCGCAAAAATTGTGCAACTGATGCAGCGAACGAGTTGGGTAGATACTCTACGCGTTCGAATGAACAGGTGGAGACAATACACGCTCCACGGATGATTGCGGAGCGTGTAACAATATATACGGCAAGATTAGAAGACCATTGACATCAGTTCTCTATGCACATGCAAGGATACCTCTTGCGCTGGGGAATGGTGTAGCGAACGCCTATCTCGAGTCCCACATAGAAAGGTGTTGAAACACCCGTGGTGAGGGATGTAGTGGTGAGCGGGGCATAAGCAGGTATGAAATAATGCGAATCGGCATTCGGCACTTTGTTCTCATAGAACCCCAAGGGGGCTTCCTCCCGAGCAATAGTCTGCGGACAATAGACCGCATACTTGGCAATAAGGTTGGCAGTAATATCCAAGTGGCGTGCAACGGGTATCGCCACACCCACCTTTCCCACCACAGCGAGTTGCTGCACATTGGCATCCTGCTTGCCTGACGGGCGCAGCGCGTTGGTGGTATAGAAACCATACTTGGGCAGGTCGTGGAGCGTGAGATTGCCAAAGGGATAGTAGCCCGTGTGGGTCAGTGTACCCGCTGCGCTATACGAAGAAGAGAGACAAAAGGCATACTCCACTCCTGCGCTGATTAGTACGCGCACTCGCTGTGCAGGAATAGCAGCGTGGATAAGAAACTGTGGGGCGAGATACAATTCCTGCTGCTGCTCTTTCCAAGCATGAATCGCCAAGGTATGGTTGTACTTCTCGCCATCGGTGTCGGTAACGTCCTGCCAACCCATAGTGCCATCCACATGGATATTGCCGCCATAGCGCGTGAAATCCGCCCCTATGCCTACGCCCAGCCAATCCAAGAAGAAATAGTTCACCCCTATATGCGCATGGATGCCGTACGAGCCTGTGGCACGCGCGCGGAGCATATCATCGGAAACCGTCTTGTATCCCAAAACCGCATAGCCGCCTCCCACACCCGCATCGAAAGACCAACCCTTGGCAGGATTTTGCGCATTACCTCGCATAGAGACAAATAGCCCTGCACACACCGCCAATAGCAAATATACTCGTCGTAGGCTCATCGTATCCAGTGTTTTTCGGCAACCACGCTTTGGTCGTCGTAGGTGAAGACAACTATATAGAGATGCGCATCCACATAGTAGGTGCGCTCGGATACCAGTTGACGCGGTGCATCGCCCGGGTTGTGGTCTGCCGAACGTTCCAAATCCTCAAACTGCGCGGGGCAGGTCTTTTCCTCGCTGCCAGATACCGTCTGCATCACGCAATGGTATAGACCGTGCAAACCATTGGGGTCGTGCAAGAACTGGTCGGTAGCACCATCGATAGGCGCGTCATCGCGATACCACTGGTAGGAGACATACAGCGAATCAGGATTGGGCACATATATGACATCATCCCACTTGGCATACATCTCTACGCCAGCCAACAACGACAAGGCGTAGGTAATCTCCACACTATCACAAAGCCCGTCTGACGTAGGTATGGTCTTGCTATTCTCTCCTGCCTGCTCGAACGTGATACCCTCCCAGACGATAGGCAGCACAGATGCACATACCGCCGTGTCGCGCTGCTCGCGGACTACCTCCTCGCAGCATACCTGCGGCTGCACAAGAAACGTCTCTACACACACTATTTCCTCGTCCTCGTCGGGCTTAGGCTGGAAGAAAATATCGTCCAGACAAAAGTCGTTGGCTTCCGCATTGGGTACCTCGTCATACACCGAAATAGCGATATTATCGGATGTATAGGGTGCCTTCCAGGTTACCTCATGATACTCCCACTCGGATTTGCTGATGAGTTCACGCTTACCAAGCATTTCTTCATCGTCCTCTGGTGTTGCCAGATTATCTATCATAAAACGCAGACGAGCAGGAGCCGCGTTTAATTCTGGCTTGGCGGCGTTGGCTGCATAGTAGCTGAACACATACTCTTTTCCCTTCTCCACCTTTAATCTTGGGTTGTCTTTGGTCTCTGCCCGCCATACATAACCTTGCGTCTCTGGGTCAAACACGGCATACCACTCTCCGCTATGTGGCTTCAACGTAGTCCACCAAGTAGGGTTATAATCGTGTGCGTTATGCACCATAGCATAGCGATTCTGCCAATTGTTTATATCTTGCGTTACTGCCCAGCCCGCAAACTTACAGACGGATGAGAAATGAGGCGGCGGAGGAGATTTGGCACCATCACGCACGCCTTCTGGTACAGTCTCAAAATCGCCGTTTTCCATCAGGTTATTCTCTATGGTGATAGTGGGGGCGACAACCTCACAGCGGTACGCATTATCGCCATCGGCAAGAACAAGCATAGCGGGAGATGTCTTACCCTCCAAAAGCAGTTCGGGAGACAGGTCATTGCCATCCTTTCGGGTCTGATACCAACGATATTGTATATCTGGCTTGTCCGTACCGCTATAAGAAGATTGCAACACCACCTCCTCCCCTGTACAAGGAGTCAAGACGTAGGAGTCGCCACACGCTGCCCGTGTCGAACCACAGAAAGCAACCAGTGTCAGCAGTCCCAATAGACATCTACCACCGCTATGTTTCATAACTTACTTGATTATAATATGTTTGGTTGTCTCGCAAGTGCCGTCGTCAAACGTCACTACCAAGAGTTGCACCTCGGGTGAGAGACGATAGAAACGACGCGCTACCTCCGCGCGCTCCGAAGGCGAATAAGGGTATTCATCCTTGGAGGGGGCAGCATCGGCAAACGTGGTGTGACATAGTTCCAACTCGCTGTCCGTACCTGCGTTTACGATACAATAGTATTCGTCCGTTGCATTGACGTCCCCAGCAATGCGATAGTACTGCTCCGTTGCCCCCTCTATGGCTGCGCCATTGACATACCACTGATAGGTCTTGTACGCACCGTCCGCATTGTCCACAAAGAGGAAATCCGTCCATTTGCGATAGATACCATCGTTCACCTTGACAATGAAAGAATCGGTGAACAGCACCGTCGTATTGCTATACGACAAAGTCTGGAACATGATGTCATCCAGGCAGAAATCATTACCTTCCTCACTCTCTACCATATCGCGCACACCAATCAGCACATCGTTGGATGTAGCAGGGGCTTTCCACGTAACCTCCTGGTACTCCCACTTGTTTTTTGCATTCTTGGTATCATACACTTGCCCTAAGGGCACCTCTTTCCGTTCACCGCTCTCGGTGGTGTATTGCACCACAAACTCCAACTGCGCCGTAGGGTAGTTCTTGATATTCGGATCAGCCACCCAATAGGAAAAGATATACGTGGAGTCTTTGATGAGTCTCAACGCTGCATTATGTGCCGAAGTGGCTTTCCACGCAAAACCTTTCTTGCTGGCATCGAACAGTGCGTAGTAGTTGCCTCCGTGCGGGGACAAGTCGCAGAAATAGTCGGGCAAGTATGTGTGCGCATTGGAGGTAATCGCATAGTAGTCAGGATATGCCCATTGAAGCACGTCCCAGCCTGCAAACTTATAGTCAGAACCAAAGGTGGTAGGGGCAGGCCCTTTCTCACCAATTTTCCCCTCTATCGTCTCGAAATCACCGTTCGCCATAAGGTTGTTCTCGGCGACAATATAGTTTTCCGTCGCAATGACCTTGTAGTCGTACACGCCATAATTTGCCTTCGCAATGGTGACGGATGGCGTGGTAGCACCGTCCACAGCAGGGTCAGATGATATCCACCTATAATGCTCCGCACCTTCGTAAGAGGAAGAGAGCGTAAGCGACTCATTCGCACAGATAACGATGGTATCGCTTGCTGTGCCGCCCTCTGCATACAAGGCTAACGTGCCTATTGCCCAAAAGGCAACCAAAAGAAAATATATACGTTTCATTCTGTATCTTTACACTATTTATTCCACCGGGATGATTTCCACACGTCTGTCCAAAGCGATGGTATGCACCTGCCCGTCCGCTACCTTGTACTCAATATCCGCAGCGTGCGCCTCCACCTGCACTTGCTCGGACGGCACGCCCTCAGCAAAAAGCAACTGTGCTACCGCTTGCGCACGTTTCTCCGACAAGATACGGTTCTTGACGGCATTGCCCTCTTTGCTGGCATGTCCAGAGACGACGATATGCTGGTCTGGGTTCTCTTTGAGCACCACGGCTATCTGCTCTATAATGTCTGCCGGCTCTAACTTCGGCTCGGTGGAATTGACATCAAACCAAATGACCGACGTGTGCATAAGCCTTACAATCTGCTTGGCGGCTTCCTTACGGGGCTTTAACACCGTGTCCTGACGCTGCGAGAGCGTAAGCGTAGTATCGCAGATCTGCAACTTCTCATAAGCAGGTGCCGGTACTTTCGGCTTCTCTATATGATGCCACGAGATACCCACTTTCACACCTACTCCCCAAGGCAGTACGTGGTTCACGGCACGGGAGGCTATCTCACCTTGGTAAGGATTCATAAAATCATGCCGACGGTACGCCTCCTTTGCCTCGGGCTGCTGCCAGCCAAGGTCTTGCTGCACCTCGCCATTGATATCCATACAGTTCACCTGCGCATAGACACCGCAGAGCAAGTCCAACTGCTCGTTGAGCGGAATAGCCACGCCGACATTGGCATCCACCGCAAGCGCGAACTTTTTTATTTGCAAGGTATGGGAGTCGGTGCTATAATCCGTACCTATCTCCTCCGTATAGAAATCACGGTCGGGCTGGTCTTTGATAAGCATGCCCCACTGCGGATACTCTCCCTGATGCTCGATAGCACCGCTTTTGAGCGTCCACCTGCCATAGAGAGGCACACCGAAACGCAAGCCAAGCCCTGCATAGAGGCGCAAGTTGTTTTGCGCAATAGGATACATACACTGGATACCGACAGGCAGTTCCAACAGATGTGTGAACTGATACTCACGCCAGTCGTGCGTCTGCACAAGGTGGTTGTACTGCTCACCATCGGTATCTCCCTGCCCATTCCAACGCGCGGTGGTATTGAGCACGCCATAACTGCCATAATGGGAGAAAGCAAGCCCTACGTTAACACCCCAGTTTTCGTGGAAATAGTAGGCATACTGCACCTGCAACAGCCCTTGCACGTCGCCCATATTCTTGCCCACCTTACCCGTCTCCGGGGTCGTGGCATTGTTGCTACCTGTGAGCGTATAGCCGAGCGAACCATATCCTACGCCCAACATGGCCTGGAGATAGTGTCCCTTGCTCGTAGGCTCTACTGCCTCGGCAGGCTGTGGTGCCACCTGCTTCGTGACAGTCCTGCAACGCACAGAGAACGTAGAGTCCTGGTAGGTACGGATGATGCGTTCCTCGTCCTCATACACCGACTGCGGGACTACGGCTGCCACCTGATAGACCGTGGGCGGCACTGGTACGTTGGTGATGGTGATAACACCTCTCTTTGCCTTGACGATATACTGCTTGCCCAAGATTTTCTTACAGGCTGCCACCGCGCTGGTTTCCTTGAACCGCGCACTAATAGGCTGCTGCATATCTATCTCAGCATCCGTATAGTTGATAGTATAGCCCGAACGCTTGCCAATGTCGCTCAGCACATCTTGCAATGGCACATCGGCATAAGTCTTGCTAATCTTCTTGTAGGTGGCTTTCTTTTTAGGACTATTGGCAGCCGTTACCGAAACGACTGCCAATAGCACACACATCAACAAAGAAATTACCTTTCGTATATACATCTCTTTGCGCATGGATTATTATTCTTGCACTTGTCCCATCATATCGTATGCGACACCATCACGAATGATAAGCACTTGTCCGTTGCGAACCACTTTAATGGCAACCTGACTCTCTGCATCAATCGCATCAACAATGGTGGTAATAGACGGATAGGTAACAGACAATGCCTTGGTAGCATACGTCCACGTGAAAGTATAGTCGCCTGCCATATCCGCAACGATTTTTGCATTTGTCAGTCCTGTATCTTCAAATACCCAACCTGTGCAATTCTCGCGCGTCATCTCGCCATAATTGCCTAACCAAGAGTTGTCTACCTTAACCTTAAACTCATAAGTCTGAGCCGCCAAAGTAACTACAACCGTTGTCGTCTCTTTATTTTCTGCGGGAGTAAACTCTTTGCCTGTATTCCAATCGCCGTCAATACCCATCAATGCCACAGCGGGTAAGGTTGGTTGTGGTGTTTCTCCTTCGGGGAAGGTAACAGCCAATTCTTGTGTTGCCAAGGTGTATGTAAATACATAATCACCTGTAGCGGCAGACTCCAACTTCATATTTCCATCACCTGAAGATAGATTGGTAGTATTATTCTCTTTGGTAATTACGGCACCATTGGCTTTCCAAGCGCCATCAAACTTGAGACCAAACTCGTAGGTTTTAGCACCTTGCACTTCTGACACCGTAAGAGAAGCCACTGTATTATCTGCATTCCATACAAAATCAAGGGAAGACCAATTTGCTTCCTTTATATTGCTATGTAACTGAATAGCAGGTACAACCGTAACCTCTTCCTTAAAAACTGCGTTTACATTGTCAGCCGACTTATCAGCAGACAGCGTGAAAGTAATATCGTACCTACCAGCCTTTGGAATATTCAGTTTTTTATTGCCATCCTTGGGCAATTGCCACCCATTCCATCCGGCTTCTTTGGTAAGATACTTATATTCAATATCTCCAGCCGATAAAGTCACATCCGCTTTCGTATACACAAGCGAACCATCGGACTGCTCTACGAGAACACAACTACTATTTGGATCCCACGTAGAACCAAAAAGAGTACCATTACCGCCTGTCACGATATACGTGTCAGCAAATGAAACTGCGCTCATCAGAACAAGTGCGCACCAAGAAAGAAGAAATTTCTTCATGACAAATTAGATTTAATTGTTAGTTAGTTTTGTTAGTACATTGGATTTGGCGGGATAGGTATTTTGCATCTACCTTCTCCCAAATCGAATACAAAGGTACTGCTTTTTTATCAAAGTATCAAATTTTTATAGCAAAAAACGTAATTTAGACACACTTTTTATATTTGCAATAGCAATAATATGTTTTACAACATATTTACACAGCCATTAGGTGCATTAAAATCGTTTATATCACCATCGTTATGAATAATGTCCTACCACCCACACAAAGTATAAAATACCCGCTATTGGAATTAAAATGAACTGCTTTTACTTCGAAGCAAACACTTCTCTTTCTTACGTACTATTCTTCTATGCCTACTTTGTTCCTTACTGTTCTTCTATCCGATAGGAAAACAGTAACAAAAGAAGACAACATCGCGGTACTGCGTCAGGATAGACTACGCTCGGCATAAGATTGACTTGCTGCTGTTGGCAGATGCAATGGGGAGAGAATTGCATTACGTCGCATTTCCTATCTATGGACGAGAGTCAATCGTATGGGAAAGGGGGCAGAAAGCGGTCTGTTTGATGGGGTATAAATTATATTATTTTAATAATTAAACAAGTAGATTGGGGATAGGGAACGTGGATTTTGGCGCATTTTGACCGCTTTTTGAGCATTTTATGTTGCGCTTATGTTGCGGCTATGTTACGGCTATGTTACGGGTATGTTGCGGGTATGTTGCGATAAAGACAGACAATTGACAGTCAATTGACACGGAGGGGGTAGTTGTGTTAAACTATGTTAATTCTTAAACAGCAAGAGAATAGTGTTTTTTGGGAGGAGAGGAAAGGGTTTTTCGATGGGAGGCGAAAGGAGTTCGAAAAGGCGGGTTTCGGTTTTTCGATACTTCGAGATTTCGTGGGTTCAAGATTTCGAGGGCAGGGAAATGTGGAATGGAGGCGAAAGGGGTTCGAAGGGAAGACGAGGGTGTGGATGCGCGAGGGCGAGGGAGGGAGATTGGTTTTTGACCTATACGCCAGTTTTTTTAGTGGAAAGGCGAGAGAGGACAGATAAAAAAAATCTCGACTGTCTGAAAGGACAGACAGTCGAGATGAAAAAGAGGATAAACCGAAATGTTCGTTTATCGCACGGGAGACTTCGAAAGGAGAAAGGTTTCGAAGCGTTGTGCTACATTATTCCTCGTTTGCTATATCGGTAGTAGCATTCTCCTCTGCGGCGGCACGGGCCGCTTGCATAGCCTCGTACTCCTCCTTGTTGTACACTGCCATACGCTTGAACTCGCGCAGACCTGTACCAGCAGGAATAAGATTGCCGCAAATCACGTTTTCCTTCATACCTTCGAGGTAGTCCACCTTGCCTTGAATGGCGGCTTCGTTGAGCACCTTGGTGGTTTCCTGGAACGAAGCGGCAGACATAAAGGACTTGGTGCCAAGCGCCGCACGCGTGATACCTTGGAGAATCTGGCGTGCCGTAGCACAAGTGGCCTCGCGCGCCTCCACGATACGTTTGTCCTTACGGCGCAACGAAGAGTTCTCATCGTGGAGACGACGGTTCGTAACAATCTGACCCGCACGGAGCAACTCGCTATCACCCGCATCGGTAACCACCTTCTTGCCCCATATACGGTCGTTCTCGTCCATAAAGTCCATCTTATCCACAATCTGCCCTTCAAGGTAGCGCGTGTCACCTGCATCCAGAATCTCAACCTTGCGCATCATCTGGCGCACGATAATCTCAAAGTGCTTGTCGTTGATTTCCACACCCTGCATACGATAGACAGACTGCGCCTCGTTCACGATATAATCCTGTACTGCCGTAGGACCCTGGATGGCCAGGATGTCGTCGGGCGTGATAGCACCATCGGACAGAGGGACACCCGCACGCACATAATCACCGTCTTGTACGAGAATCTGCTTGGTAAGCGGAATCAAGTATGCTTTCTGCTCGCCCATCTTGGACGTAACCAGCAACTCGCGGTTACCACGCTTCACACGGCCAAACGACACCTCACCGTCAATCTCTGCCACGATAGCAGGGTTGGACGGATTGCGCGCCTCGAAGAGTTCGGTAACACGAGGCAGACCACCCGTGATGTCGCCTGCGGTACCAAAGGCACGCGCCACCGTAAAGAGCAAGTCGCCGACCTTGACCTCTGCACCGTCTTCGTGTACCAAGTTCGCCTTGACAGGCAAGTTGTAGGTACGCAAGACATTGCCACTGGCATCCACGATATGCGCAGAAGGCATCTTGGTTCTGTCTCGGGTATCCGTGATAGTAACCTCACGCTTACCCGTCTGGTCGTCCACCTCGGTCTTGGAGGTAACACCCTCAATGACGTCCTCGTATTGAAGCACACCGTCTTGCTCTATGACAACCGCTGCTTTATAGGGATCCCACTCGCAAACAACCGTGCCTTTGTCGTATTTCTGTCCTGGGGCCACAAAGAGTTTCGAAGCATAAGGAATATTGAACGTAGTGAGTACCACACCCGTCTTCTCGTCCTTGAGCTGCATCTCATTGAGACGACTGACCACAATCACATCGCCCGAAGCCGTAGTGACCGTACGCAAGTCCTCTATATCAATGATACCCTCACGAGGGATAGCATAGGTGTTCTGCGTAGCCGCATTGCCAGCGACACCACCCGAGTGGAACGTACGGAGCGTCAACTGCGTACCCGGCTCACCAATGGCCTGCGCAGCAATGACACCGACCGCCTCACCTTTCTGCACCATCTTACGC
>X363_Desmarests_Spiny_Pocket_Mouse__coassemble_406_pt1 | contig 28672 bp, 15 predicted proteins | sample X363_Desmarests_Spiny_Pocket_Mouse__metabat2_low_PE_030 | metagenome-assembled genome bin X363_Desmarests_Spiny_Pocket_Mouse
CTTCCGCACGGCGAAGAATGCCTTTTTTTTTTTTTTTTTGTATATCACGCAACGCAGTATCTTGTGAACAGTGGTTTACTTTGGCATATTTCTGCGTATTGAGTTTCCCCTCAAAACCATCCCACAAACGGTTGATAATCTTACGTTGTCGCTCATTGAGTTCTATGTTTTGATGTGTACTCCAAAAAACGGATTTCTGCAAAGTGCGCTCGGTTTTGTGCAGTGAGCATAGCAAAGCCGCACGCAGCGTTTCTAAAAACCACCGTAGCCATATAGTGATGTCCAAATCGGACTTTTGCGTTTGTTCCAATACCGCATAATACGCCTTGCGCCTACGCATTATTTCTGCTGAGAGGCTATAAAAACGTTGCTCGCTACGGTCGGCATAGGCAAGCAGCATCTCCGTAATAATTCGACTAATACGTCCATTGCCGTCATCAAAAGGATGGATCGTTACAAACCATAGATGGGCGATGCCTGCCCGCAGAATAGGGTCTGTGCCGTCTGTGTGGTTAAACCATAGCAGAAACTGTTTCATCAGCTCTGGAACATCCTTGGAATCTGGGGCTTGGAAATGGATTTTTTCTTTGCCCATCGCACCGCTTACTACCACCATTGGCTTTGTGCCTATCCGCCACGCACCTGTCGTTATCTTGTAGCCATCGCTTGTGCCTGTGGGAAAGAGTGTGTTGTGCCACAGGAAAAGCGTATCGGTAGTCAGTGCCTGTGTATAATGTGTGGTGGCATACAACATAATATTGACCAAGCCTTCCGTGTAATGGTCGGTACGTGGTGTGTCGGGTGCCTCTACACCAAGATGACGAGCTACCGACGAACGTACACTATTGACATTCAGTTTCACACCCTCTATAGCAGACGACTCTATTATCTCGCTCGTTATTGTCTCTACTTGCTGTGTAATTCCTTCAAATCCCAAGGCCGCCATACGCCCGAGCAGTTGCCCCTGTAAACGATGTACATCGCCCAGTGGGGTTATCAGTTGCGAACTGTCCCATGTGAAATTTGGGAAGCCAATTTGTTGCCATAGGTAAAGTGCCTTCATTGTGTTTGCTGTTTAGATGGTGTTTTTTAGGTATGTTAACAGTCGAAGCATAGTATATAAGTGTGTGGCATAATGCATCCTCTGTCAAAAGGAAATTTGTTTGCACGCTCCTATTAATTGCTACAAAAATTGTGCCTAATCTCCGCAAATTTGCGGAGATAGTTGTTCTTAATCTCCGCAAGCGCTTATTGGTAAGCGTTTCGTCCGAATCGATCATTTGACTCGTTGGTAGAACAAATCCATATTTCAATATTTGTCCATCCTCAAACTGCGTAGTGATGCTAATGGCTACGATCGGACATACTTCGATTTAAGGCAACCAATGAGTTATTATTCTTATAATGCGTGTATGCAGTTTAAGTTTTATAGACTGACTACTGTTTTATAATGCCGTTCTTGCATACTTTGACGATTGCAGTTATGGTTTCGTCCATCATAGGAACTCTCAATTTTGTGTACGCATTTCTATTTTGTGAGAAGATTATAAGATACATATTTCCAATTTTTATGCCATAATTTTTTTCTAAGATGTGGCGGTATAAATTTTGTTGAATACAGTAATGCCAATAAGGTGTATCGTCTACATGACACAATGCACCTAATCCTTTTTGCCCATATGGATGGATGGTAATGGGATTACCCATGGAATCAACAATGCGATCACTGCGTTTCCAATCGTATATATCGAACGTATCTCTTCCTATTTTGTGTATCATATCTATTGTGCCTGCAATACCTAATTCTGTATCGTACACAGTCCATTCGGTTCTAAAAGGTTTAAAGGTATGGTAGCGTATGAACTCCATAAATTTACTATACTCATCAGTAAGACTAATAAGTTCGTTGACTATTTTAACATATTTACCTTTGTAGTCAAATCGATATGTTTGTTGATAGGAAAGACCTGCATAATAATTTCCTATTTGTAAGTGCATAAAAGTTCCGACCTCACGTGAACGTGTACCATTAACATCCCACTCTTCAAGAATTTGTCCTTGTGGCACATTTCGTTGATCAGCCTTGATTTTTGACCAATAAAATGCGTTGAAAGGTTCAAAATGGCAGGATATTACATTACTAACAGGCGTTAGTTGTTTGTGTCCCTTATATATGTAGATGTGTTCTTTGGGAAGAAATTGGATATATTTATCTCTTTCACAAATAGATAAATCATCCACATACGGATTTACAGGTTGAGGAATAGGAGCAACAAGTAAGGGCTTTACTAATTTAGAGCATGCCCTTTCTTTTTCAGTTTGTGTGATGTCCGAACTTTCAATTTTTTCATCTTCTTTGGCATTAAATTGGTGGTTTAAGTATTTTTCACGAACTTTTTCAGTGATCATTATCTTCGCTTCGATTTCTGTCCATCTATTCTGTGGTGAAGGAAATGGATGCTCCAAGAGATTCTCGGGAATTTGTTTTGATGAGTTTAATGCATAGATTAACTGAGCTATAAAAGAAATGCATTTTTCTTCATAGTATGTTACTTGGTATTCCGTGAAACGCACAACGATCCATCCTAGATTGTTTAGAATACTGTCTCGATAATCATCTCCACAGCCAATATAATGTATTGTTTCGTTACTTATTGCTGAGTATGGCTCGTCAATCTCTATGTCGATACGGATGGCGGGATATTCATTATCTATGATGGCAATGTCTGGCTCATAAGGGCGATAGTTGTCAGCAGGTAATATGGCACAATCACCAATGATGAGCAATTTGTATTTCGATAAAGTATTCGAAAGGTGTGATTGGAACGTACTTTCCATATAGCCTCTACGCGAAATCTTACGACGACGATAAGGAAAAACAACCGTTCCTTTTGACGGAAATTTTGCAACGGGATAATGCCATTGCTCTCCTTGTACAAACTGTAATGGAGGGGTATATTCTACGTAAGAAATTTCAAACGTGTCAGAAATGCCTTCGCAATACTTTTGAATATGTTCATCTTTTGCTCTTTTAATGGCACTTAACAATTCGACATCTTTCAATGTAGAATCGTTTGCGGCATTATCTAATTTTTTAATCGTTTTTTCCGCTAACTCTATATATCCTGTTTGAGTGGCTTTGGAAAGGGTATGCAAATCTTCTTTTGCTTTTTTAATAATAGTTTGTGTGTTTTCTCTCTCCCCAGATATAATCTCTTTTTCGATAGATAGCATTTCTGAATGAGAATAATTGGGATATTTTTTTTTGCATATATCCCAACCATTCGGGTATCGCTCCTGCAACCGAGAGATCAAGTCATTTATTCTATTCTGTTCTTCTGTTTCCCATATACATAAGTCTCTTTTCAGTAATGCTTTTTGTTCTCGGTTCACCTCATAGTACGTAGAAGGAAGTTTGTGCATGCCAGAAGCATAGGGATACTTCTGTCGTATCGTTTTAAGTCTATCTCTTAAGTACACTGTGTACAACCTTTTGGTAATATAAAAGGCAATTAGAAGACAAAGGATAATCCCTAAACAAATGATGATTATATACATGGAGAAAAAGGTTTGTTAGTTTAGAATAGAATGAAGAGTCTAATAATGGGCGCGATTTAGTGAATATTTTGTAAAAAAGCAAATATGGGTGTTATAAAATTGTATTTTTTTTCTTGGTCTATTATTGATTTTTTGTGATTTGTATTTGGACTTTATATGATCATTACAACATTGTTCTGTTTGTATGGTGAGATAGTTTAAACGTTCGTCCAAATCCACTACAAAGTTACGATTTTTAATTGATATACACAAGAGTACGCAACAAAAAATGTATTTTACTCGTATTTTATGGGTCTTAAAAGACTAATCAAACGCTATTAAAAAACCACCTACAAAGTGAGACAGTTTAGACGAACGTTTAAACTGTCTTACTTTTTCTTGCTCACAATGCAGGTTATTTGGTTTCTTTGTAGTGAATTATGCAGAATACTATTAGCGCAGTTCAATACAGGGAAATACTTGACAACTCGAAAGTGCAAAATATAGAAATTTCTGTGGTGCGGTGGCGCGATAGCACTGCGGGAATGCAGAATAACCCAGTTCCTTGGGGAACGTGGAGGGTTTCAAAGTAGATACAATGCAGGAGTGAGAAGCGAGGAGAACGCAAGAGGGCAGAAAATGGATGCCGCGCGCAGGCGGACGGCGCAGCAATCGGAGTGTATCCTTGCGCAGGTTCTTCTTTCGCTCTTCTCTCGGTGTTCTCTCGCTCATTGCTCGGTCGGGAGAGGGGCGAGAATGTATCAAAAAGAGGAAGGTCTTGCAAACGGTTGGCAAGATAGTAGGTGCGTAGGTGGATGTGGGTGGGTCTGTGCTATTCTCCTGCGGGATGGTATGCGCGGAGGCTGTCGCAGATATGGCGTGGATTTTTCAGCAGTGGGCGGGTGGAGTAGAAACACTCGCCGTCTATCTCGGGAATGGTGGCATTGAGGCGCATCTGGCGCATGATTTCGTTGCCTTGTCCCCATGCCGAGGGCTTTTTCTTGGGCGAGGGCTTGTCGTCCAAGCGATAAGGGGCAACGCCGATATAGAGTCGGCAGTCGTAGGAATGTGCTGCCCACCAGCGCGCCAAGGTGTCGTAGTCCACACCTTTGCGCCCAATCTCCCAATAGAGTTGCGGAATGACGTAGTCAATCCAGCCCTCCCGCATCCATAGCAGTACATCGGCGTAGAGGTGGTCGTAGTTGGTGATACCCGCGCAGATGCCAAGGGTGCTGTCGTTGCGATAGACGCCAAAGGGCGATATGCCGAAAGCCACATGCGGCTTGGTCTCCTTGATGACGGAGTGGAGCGCGCGGATGATGGTGTTCACGTTGTCGCGCCGCCAGTCGTCTATATTGTCGAAGCCGCGCGGGTTGTTGCGAAAGGTCTCGGCATCAGGCAGGGGCAGTTTGCCCGCAGGGTAGGGGTAGAAATAGTCGTCCATATGGATGGCATCGATGTCGTAGCAAGACACGATGTCGTGCACCACAAGGCATATCCACTGGCGGGTGTCCTCCTTGCCCGGGTCGAAATACCACTGCCCGTTGTACTGGAAGGTAGACCCCTCCATACCGTAGGGCAGGTGTGTGAGAGGATGGTCTTTGAGGGTGATACGGTACGGATTGAGCCATACATGCACCTCCATTTGCCGGTAGTGTGCCTCTTCTATCACAAATTGCAACGCGTCATAAGGCTCCTGCTCACCCCATTGGTCTGTCGTCCCCGTGAGCCAGCGGCTGACAGGTTCCAATGCCGAATTGTAGAGGGCATCGGCAGTGGGACGTACCTGAAAGATGATGGCGTTCACACCGATGGCTTGCAGAGAGTCGAGCAGGAGCAGCATCTCCTGTTTCTGCATAGCGGTATTGCCTACGGCTTCGGCGGTAGGCCAGTCGATGTTCGCCACGGTGGCAATCCATGCGCCGCGGAAACGCTCCGTTGCCATAGTAGAGACACACAGCGGCAGAAACAATAGACAGAGGAATAAGGTGTGTAGGAGATGCGTCATGTGAAAAGTTGCTATGAGGGTTGCGTGATGATGCCATCGCTGACGTGGAAGATGCGTGCCGCAGGGTTGGGACGCAGAATGTCGGTCAGGTGCTGACGGTCGGTGTCGGTGATGAATATCTGCCCAAACCGCTCGCTATTGACCAAACGCACAATGCGTGCCACACGCTCGCTGTCCAACTTGTCGAAGATGTCGTCCAAGAGCAGGATGGGCTTGTCCAGATAGAGGGCTTGCGCCAATTTCATAGCGAGCAGGTAGGTCTTCTGCTGTCCTTGTGAGCCTACGCGTTTGAGCGGATAGGTCTCCAAGAGCATCTCTATGTCGTCTTTGTGGACGCCTTGCGATGTCCAGCCGAGGATACGGTCGCGCTCACGGGTACGCACAAAAGCCTCGGCAATGTTGCGGTCTTGCAGTTGGCTGACATAGCGCAGTGCCACCTGCTCGGCATCGCCCGACAACTCCGTGTACAGTTCCTGAAACAGAGGGGTGAAAGCCGCAATAAAGTCCGTGCGCACCTGGTAGATGTATTCTGCCAAAGGGGCCATCTGCAATTCATATACCTCCAACAGCGAGCCGATATTCCGACATTGCGCCATAGGCTCTTTCTCTGTTTCCTCTTTGAGCAAGGCATTCCGCTGTTTGAGCAAGGCATTGTAGGTGTTGAGTTTGTCCAAATAGACTTTGTCGCGTTGGGAGATGACCACGTCCATAAATCGCCTGCGTTCCTCGCTGCCGCTTTCGATAAGGCGGCTGTCCTGCGGACTCACCATGACCAAAGGAAGCAGACCGATATGGTCTATCATACGCTTGTAGTCTTTACGTCCATTGCGAAACTGCTTTTTCTGCCCCCGTTTGAGACCGCAACTGATTGCCCACTCCTCTTCATCCGCCGATACGTAGCGTCCCTGCACCATGCCCATCTCTTCGCCATGGGTGATGTTCATGGAGTCGATAGTGTTGTATGCCGACTTGGTGAAACTGAGCAGGTATATGGCATCTAAGACATTCGTTTTTCCCTGTCCGTTAAGCCCGACAAAACAGTTCAATTTGTCTGCAAATACCAATTGCGCTTCGCGTATGTTTTTATAATTCAGTATGTTCAATTCTTGCAAAAACATAGAGAGAACTTATCAATTGCTAAAAAATGATAATAAAACGGACACTATATTCCGTGGAACAGTCGGCTACCTAACCGCTACCTAACCGCTACCTGACCGCTCGTGGAACATTTCGAGGAAGCGAAAACAGAAAGAATATATATTAATCATTCTGCTGAGAAGGAGAGAGGGCGAACGAAGGGAAACAATAGACCACGTTGTAGGTACTCGGGCGGACATCGGGCGGAATTGTTACAGTTTTCCTTTTCATTTCTACCTACTTACATCCAAACAACGGGTAGGGCGGCATCAGAGGTTTACGAAACAATCCACATCCTCGCGTGTGATGGTATTTCCGCCTAATATCAACAGTCGCTCCACCACATTGCGCAGTTCACGGATATTGCCTGTCCACGTACGTGCTTGCAGGGCGGAGATGGCATCTTCGGTGAAATGCTTGGGGGAGATACCCATCTCACCACACAGCAATGCATCAAAGTGTTCTACCAATAGCGGAATGTCTTCCTTGCGTTCGTCCAATTTCGGCACGTGGATAGGGATGACGTTCAAACGGTGGAAGAGGTCTTCGCGAAAGCGGTGTGCCGCTATTTCGGTGTGCAGATCCTTGTTGGTGGCGGCAATCACGCGCACGTTCACCTTGATGGGCTTGTCGCTGCCGACGCGTGTGATCTCGTTCTCTTGCAGCGCCCGTAGCACCTTGGTCTGTGCGGCAAGCGACATATCGCCTATCTCGTCCAAGAACAGCGTGCCGCCGTTGGCTTGCTCGAACTTACCCGCACGGTCTTTCACAGCACCCGTAAACGCGCCCTTCATATGTCCGAACAGTTCGCTTTCGATGAGTTCCGAGGGAATGGCTGCACAGTTCACCTCCACCATGGCCTTGTCGGCACGAAGGCTCTGGGCATGCAAGGAACGTGCCACCACCTCTTTGCCAGTGCCGTTATCGCCCGTAATCATCACACGCGCTTCCGTGGGGGCTACTTTGTCGATAATATCGCGCACGTGCTGTATGGCAGGGCTGTTGCCCACCATCTGGTTGTGGCAAGCCATCTTCTTTCGTAGCGCGCTGATTTCTTGCTTGCTACGCGTGTTCTCCGCTTTCAGCGATTTCTGTTCAAGGGCATTCTTGGTCGTTACGAGCAGGCGGTTCAGATCCAAAGGCTTCTCGATGAAGTCGTATGCGCCTTTCTTCAAGGCTGACACCGCAGTCTCCACATCCGCATGTCCCGAAATCATTACGATAGGAGGAATAGTCTGCATCTGCTCCTGTGCCGCGATAAGCCGTTCCAGCAACTCGATACCGTCCATCTCGGGCATCTTGACATCGCTGTATATCAGGTCAAAACCGCCCGAAACCGCCTTGTCGAATCCTTGCTTGCCGTTCTCTGCCAATTCTACGGTGTAGTCTTCAAACTCCAATATCTCTTTCAAGGTATTGCGGATAGCACGCTCGTCGTCTATTACCAATATCTTTGCCATAATGCAGTGTTCTTAGTTCCGTAAAAGTGTCTGTTCGTGTTAAAAACCAAATCAGCCGCAAAGTTACAAAAAAAAAATAGCGTATGCAAGCATCATGCGTAAAATGATGGTGCAGTACGCCATTTTACGCCTTTTCTTTTGGATGTATTCTCGCGCTGCCCTTGTCTGTTTATTAGCCGAGAAGTAGCCGAGAAGTAGCCGAGAAGTAGCCGACAAGTAGCCGACATTTTTTTTCTCAAAAATTATAAAGACGTAGGCTTTTTGATTTTTGAAGAGGAGGAATGACGGAGCGTTTGACGCACGACAGTGCGTCCTGATAGCGGAGTCCATTCCGACGAGACAACTCGGGGTGTCGGTTACGCCGAATGGATTCCTCGGAACAGTATGGAATGGATGGTGCGGAAGAAATAGGACACATCCGTGCGGAACGGATGCTGCAAGTAGGCATCCAAATACTTTTCTTCGCTGGCGAACAGTTCCTCAAATGTCTTGGGATGGTCTATATAGAACGGCGGTATCAGACCTGGCTTACAACGGGTCCGTTTCTCTTGCAAGGCAACAGGATAGGTATCGAACATCGTACGCGACAACGGGCGTATCCCCACTAATTTCACATCCCCCCGCACCCAGTTGATGAGCATCGGCAATTCGTCCAACCAGTACTTGCGCAGGAAACGTCCCCACGTGGTAATGCGCCAGTCGTCATTGCTCTTGTCTGCAATGTCCATACCGCCTCGCTGGTCAAAGACGTATTTCTGTATGTATTCCGCGTAGGGGTGCATGGTGCGGAACTTATAGATATAGATGTAGTTGCCATCTTTACCCACCCGCCGCAGTTTGATAAGCGGACCATACACTTTGATTTGCTCCTGTGGATACGGCTGTGAACGGCGGTGGGCAAAGATATAATTGATATGCCCCATTGTCACGCAGTCGTCCACCTCAAAGCCGCAGTAGTAGAGTCGTCCGTACACCTCCGTCTGCGACAGCATGCGTTTACGTCCTTTCGTCATATCATAATACAAGCGGGAGGTAAGCAACAAGCGGGGTATCACACGCTTCCACACAAAATAGCACGTATAAACTATGTGATTGATGGGTTTGGGATAGCGTTTCAGTATCTTTTCCTTGATATACTCTTGCGGACGATAGCAGCATACATAGCAACCATCGTCTGGCAACTTCTGATTGGCGATACAGAAACGACGGTTGATACCCTTGGCATCGTTGAGCAAGGTCAGATCTACAATCGTGCGATATTGATAATCGGGCAGTTGCAGCAAACTGAAACGGTCGCGGTTGGCAACCACTTTGGTCTGACGGTTGTTGAGCGATGCCCTGTCCAACAGGAGTTGGTAATCCGCTTCGGTGGTAATGGATAGGACGGACTGCCGTATCGTGGCTATGGACGCTTGCGAGCGTGACTCGTCAGGGCGCGTTACCGCTGCATTGGAACGATGCTCTATCTGCATGGCTGGCACCGTGATATTGGTCGCATACTTCCAATAATGCTCCACAAGAATGATGACCAAGTCGCATATCGCCACCACGGACGTCACCCATATGCCGGGTCTCGTTGAGATGGGCATCCACAAGGGGAACACGTACAGATTGATGAGCAGCAAGGCGACCGTTGTCCCCAATAGCGACAGTATAGCCTGCCACAAGGGAGTAACCTTATACGAACGATACAGGCGGAACAATGCGCCCAAGGCAAGCCACAAGACCATCAGTATGCCAAACTGCAGAATATACTCCCAGACCGCATCCTTGCTCGCCGACAGACGCCAGATGAAGCAGATGACTACTGCCACCACCCATAGTGCTATATCCGTAAAAAAACGCTTCACCGAAATAGAATAATCAATCGTTTGATTTGGTTTTTAATGGATTGTCCCACCCATTCTTTCAGCCATGCTTTGAGGTTATTCGTCCACCGTTGCGGGTGTGTCGTGATCATCAATTGCTGTGGGAACGATGCAGGACGGTGCTGTATGGCACGGATAATCTCAAAAGTGCTGTGGTACGTCCGATTTTGCAGGGCAGGGTTATTGGGATGTTCACGCACTTTATCCCGCACGGAGTAGCGATGTCCGTCCCAGCAACGCCCCGTGTCGGTCAGGTAAAACACTTGGTCAAACGGCGTATCGAAATAGGGCTCTCCGATAATCCCGTCATCGCGATACCGGTACTGCTGCCACAAAGTCTTGTTGTCCCATTTTGACATAGGCGCGCCGTGCATGCAAATCGTCCGTACAGGATAGAACGTACGTAGATACGCCAACGCCGTCTGGAAATGCGCATACGCCTTTTCCATATCACCATGTGCCAAAGATAGATCCTCATAGTGGTAGCCCACCTCGTGTCCCAAAGCCGCAATCGCCGATATATACTGCGCCTGCGGGTCGGCTTCCACTTTGCCTTGTCGGAGCAACGACAACCTCTCCGTTTTCGCTGTAATGCGGAAATAATAGGTGGCACGCACGCCCAAGGCATGCTCTATCTTTGCCGTTTGCAGACTGTTCTCGGGTAGTTTATCTACATCGTGGCGGAGAATCGCTATCCTGGGCGCCTCCTCGTGGGGACTGTGTTGCAGGCTATCACAGTATGCCTCGTAGGGGAGCAACTGATAGCCTGCGGCTAACAATGCCTCTAAGAGCGCACGATACCTATCTAACGTAAAATCCCGCACGGAGTAGTTCCCTATACGCCGGTATTATTGCAATTTCTCCAATGCCTCTTTGATACGGCGCATCGCCTCTACGATCAGGTCTTCGCTCGTGGCGTACGACAAGCGGATGCAATGGTCTTCGCCAAATGCAGAACCGCTCACGCATGCCACGTGGGCTTCATTCAGCAGATACTCAACCAATTCGTTGGCATTATGTACCGTGAAACCATTGTATGCCTTGCCAAAGAATGCGGATACATCGGGGAATAGATAGAACGCGCCTTGTGGCTCCAGCACTTTCAACCCAGGTATCTCCCGGGCAAGTCCCAAGATGAGATTACGGCGTTTCTCAAAAGCCTGGCGCATCTGCTCCACACACTCCCCGCTGCCCGTATAGGCAGCCTCTGCGGCTTTCTGCGCAATGGTCGTCGCGCAGGTGCATTGCTGCCCTTGCAGCCTTTTCACAGCACTGATGAAGCCTTTGTCATGGCAAGCCAACCATCCAATGCGGTATCCTGTCATAGCGTGCGACTTGCTCACACCGTTGATGATAACCACGCGGTCTTTGAGCGATGCAAACTGCCCTAAACTCTCGTGATGCCCCGTATAGAGGATATGCTCGTATATCTCGTCTGAAATGACAGTGATATCGGGGTGCTTCTCCAAGACGCGGACGATGTCCACCAATGCCTCGTGGCTATACACGCTGCCCGTGGGATTGTTGGGCGTACACAGCACCAATAGGCGTGTGCGAGGGGTGATGGCCGCTTCCAACTGCTCTGCTGTGATGCAGAAATTGTTTTCCATCGTAGTGTGTACGGTCACACTAACACCCTCTGCCAGTTTGACCATCTCTATGTAACTGACCCAGCATGGGGTAGGCAATATCACCTCATCCCCAGGACCTACCAGCGTCTCAATGGCATTGCATAGGCAATGTTTGGCACCAACGGACACGATTATTTCGTTCGCGGTGAATGGCTGCGGATTCTTTTCTCCCAGTTCCTCGTTGAGCGTCTTGGCTATTGCCTCGCGCAAGGCGGGGAAACCAGGTACGGGCCCATAGTGTGAGAAATCGTTGTCAACGGCTGCCTTTGCGGCATCTTTCACATGCTGCGGAGCAGCAAAATCAGGTTCACCCAGCGATAAACCTATCACATCCACACCTTCTGCCCGTAATTGTTGGCAACGAGCAGCAATCTGCAATGTCTGCGACTCAGCAAGCGAGTCGATGCGCTTTGAAATTTTCATACTACTGAACTATTATCCGTTTTTAAGATTACCCGTTCCGTAATAGTCTTTGGGCATAAACACGCACCAACAGCCCTACTGTTCGCCCAGCGGTCGCAACCCAAGAAAAGCCCAAAGACATAAACTTGTTTCGCGGACAAAGGTACTGCTTTTTTCTGAATTGTGCAAATATTTCTTATATTTCCTTTTTTTTGTTACTATTGGTTTGTGAGTATCATAAAAAAGTCGTAACTTTGTGCCACCTAAAATAGCAGAACCTATAAAGAGTCGTTTTATATGAATGCGAGAGTGAATAGAATGCGCGTTATCTGTCAGATTCTGAACGCGCAGATCATTACCAATCAGGAGCAACTGACGGAGGTGCTCCGTAAGCGAGGTATGAATGTCACACAAGCCACTCTGAGCCGTGATTTGAGGGAACTGAAAGCAGAGAAGCGGGTGATGGAAAACGGCAAATCGAAATATGTGGTTCCGCCTGATTCTTCGGTGGAACAGCGTGTATTAGGCATAGACAGCCACCTGGCGAAAATGTCTATCCGTAGCGTGGAGTTCAGCGGAACGTTTGCGGTCGTCAAGACGCGTCCTGGCTTTGCGAATGCGGTGGCGTATGACATTGATGAACGTGGAAAGCAATTGGTGTTAGGCACGATAGCGGGCGATGATACCATCCTGGTAATCCCACGCGAGGGGGTTGCCAAAGCAGACTTGGAGAGGTTCCTGCATAGTCATTGAGACTGTAAGATATACGCACTACGATATATTAAGAATGATATGGGGCTGCTCAACATCGTGTTTGAGCAGCCCCATATCGTATTCAGAATGGTACTGTGTCCGTTATATTACATGCGCGCGGGAACTTCGATGCCGAGCAATGTCATCGCACGCGAAATCACCTTGACTACCTGCGCGGAAAGGCAGATGCGCAACGCACGTTTCTCCGCGTCCGGCTCGTTCAGGATGGAGTGGTCGTGGTAGAACGAGTTGAAATCGCAAGCCAACGCATAGGCATAGTTGCACACTACGGCGGGCGAGAATTCGTCGCCTGCCTGCTTGACTACTGCGGGGAACTCACACATACGTTGTATCAGTCCCAATTCCTTGTCGTTCAAGGTAGTGCCCCAGTCTTTCTGCGAAGCAGGCACTGCTTGCGCTGCCTTGCGCAGTACCGATTGGATGCGTGCGTAGGTGTATTGGATGAAGGGACCTGTATTGCCGTTGAAATCAATCGACTCTTCTGGGTTGAAGAGCATATTCTTGCGCGGATCTACTTTCAAGATAAAGTATTTTAGTGCACCTAATCCTACTACGCGTGCTATCTCGTCTGCCTCCTCGGGTGTGATGTCGGGGAGCGTATTCACCTTGTCGCTGCTGATGGTCTTGGCATCGGCAATCATCTGTGCCATCAAGTCATCGGCATCCACCACCGTACCCTCACGGCTCTTCATCTTGCCGTTCGGCAATTCTACCATACCATAGGAGAAATGCACCAGTTCCTTGCCGAAGGGGAAACCCAAACGGTCGAGCAGGATACTGAGTACCTTGAAGTGGTACTCCTGCTCGTTGCCTACCACATATACCATCTTATCGATGGGATAATCCTCGAAACGCAGTTTCGCCGTGCCTATGTCTTGGGTCATATAGACCGATGTGCCGTCTGAACGGAGCAACAGTTTCTCGTCTAACCCATTCTCCTGCAAGTCTGCCCATACCGAGCCATCCTCACGGCGGTAGAACTTGCCTTCCTGCAAGCCGCGCTCCACCTCCTTCTTGCCTTCCAAGTAGGTGTTGCTCTCGTAGTATATCTTGTCGAACGACACCCCCATCTGCCGGTAGGTCTCGTCAAAGCCTGCATACACCCAACTGTTCATCTTCTCCCATAGCGCACGCACCTCCGCGTCGCCCTGCTCCCATTTGAGCAACATGGCTTGTGCCTCTTTTATCAGCGGCGCTTCTTTCTTTGCCGTCTCCTCGTCCATACCTTCTGCTATCAAGGTATTTATCTGCGCCTTGTACTCCTTGTCAAAACGCACGTAGTAGTCGCCTATCAGGTGGTCGCCTTTCTTGCCGCTACTCTCTGGTGTCTCGCCGTTGCCGAATTTCAGCCAAGCGAGCATAGACTTGCAGATATGGATACCGCGATCGTTCACGATATTGGTCTTCACCACTTGCCAGCCGTTTGCCTCCTGTATCTGCGCGATGGAATAGCCGAGCAGGTTGTTGCGCACATGCCCGAGGTGCAAAGGCTTATTGGTGTTGGGCGAGGAATACTCCACCATCATCAGTCCGCGTGGCGTCTTGGCATTGCCATACTGCGTATCGTCTGCTATCGCTGCCAACTGCTCCAACCAAAAACCATCCGCTATGCTTAGGTTAAGAAAACCTTGCACGGCATTGAACTTGCTGATAATCGTACTATTCTCTTGCAGCCACTGCCCTAACTCTGCTGCCACCTGTGCGGGAGCCTTGCGCGCGGCTTTCACGAACGGGAATACCACCACGGTGATGCTACCTTCAAACTCTGCACGGGTCTTTTGCAGTTGCACCTGTTTGGGCTCTGCCCCTATGCCGTACAACACGTTCACGCCTTCCAAGACAAGCGTCTGTATGGTCTGTTCTAATGTCATTATTCCGATTGTATGTTGCTGATTGATACTAATTATTGCTTTTCTGTTGGTTGGAACTGTTGGTTGTATATGCTTACCACCGAGTCGAAAGCCGTCCGATACTGCGCAGGTACAGGTTCTACGGGAGGCGACTCCATCTTCAAGGGGTCTATCGGACAGCCGTTCTTCCAAATACGGAAATCCAAATGCGGACCTGTGGCGGTGCCGCTACTGCCCACATAACCAATCACCTGTCCTTGTGCGACATGTGTACCCACGCGGATATCCTTGCCATAGCGGCTCAGGTGCAGGTATGCCGAGGTGTAGGTGCTGTTGTGGCGTATCTTTACCGTATGTCCTCCGCCACCCTTGTTCCCGTTGTCTATCACGCCGCCATCACCGATTGACACCACAGGCGTTCCCGTCGGTGCGGCATAGTCCACCCCAGTATGGGGACGCACGATTTTCAGCACGGGGTGTTTGCGGGCATACGAGAAATGGCTCGAAATACGCTTGTAGTTCAGCGGGGCTTTCAAGAATGCCTTGCGCAGGCTGTTTCCCTCGCTGTCGAAATAGCCCCGTATCTCGCCATTGTCAAACCAATAGGCATCCTGCCACCGCTGCCCATGGTAGAAATGCGCGGCATAGATATGCCCGATTCCTATACGTGTGCTATCTACATACTGCTCCTCGTAGTACACCTTGATGGAGTCGTTTTTCTGCAAGCCGAAGAAATCGATTGTCCATGCGTATATCTCACTGAGTTCCAACGCTAAATCGGCAGGCAGACCGTTTCCAACCATAGCATTCCACAGGTTCGACTCGATGACTACCTCGGCAGTACGTCCGTATATATCCACCGATTTTTCGTGGTGCTCTACATGGAGCGAGTCCGTCAAGTGCAAAACCTTTGCCGTCCGCATATCGGATTGATAAATCCAATAGAGCAAGACACTATCGGGACGGTAACACGCCAAGTACCGTTTGCCTGCACGAATGGTACGCACGTCTAACTGGCTTTTGTCGATGGTCAGCACCTGCATCAGTTGCTCTTTGGTGGCTCCACAACGGCGCAAAATGCCCCCAAGGGTCTCCCCCTCGCGCACATAGCCCGTATCCACACGAAACGAATCGATGGGCAGACCATATTCGTAGCGCACCAACACACTGTCTGCACTTTGGCATTGGTCGCTGTCTTCGGTCGTTCTTTGCTTTCCACAGCCAAGCAACCCGAACAGGCAGACACACAGCACTATGTGTATATATATTTCTCTCACGCGTTTTTCCTATTCCTTATGTGCCTTTGGATATTTCCGTACCCATGACGACAGTTTCAGACGCACCACACCGAGCAGTGCCTCCGAGAATATACCGCCAGACATCTTGCTCGTTCCCAATACGCGATTCACAAAGATGATAGGTACTTCCTTTATCGCAAAGCCACATTTATATGCTGTGAACTTCATTTCTATCTGGAAGGCGTAGCCCTTGAAGCGTATCTTGTCCAATTCGATAGTCTCCAACACCTGCCGACGGTAGCAGACAAAACCTGCCGTGGTGTCGCACACAGGCATACCCAATACAAAACGGACATACTTGCTCGCAAAATAACTCATCAGCACGCGCCCCATAGGCCAGTTCACCACATTCACGCCTGTCACGTAGCGACTGCCGATGGCTAAATCGGCACCCTCGTTGGCACAGGCATCGTACAGTTTCAGCAAATCCTGCGGGTTGTGGCTGAAATCGGCATCCATCTCGAAGATATACTCTGCCTTATGCGCAATAGCCCACTGGAAACCAGCAATATACGCCGTGCCTAAGCCCAACTTGCCACTGCGCTCTACCAAGTGGACACGCCCTTGGTACCTTCCCGACATCAATGCCTTCACGATGTCCGCTGTGCCGTCAGGCGACCCATCGTCTATCACTAATACCTCAAACGCCAATGGCAGACCCATCACCGCCGTGATGATGGCTTCGATATTTTCCTTCTCGTTGTACGTCGGAATGATTACTAAACGTTCCATATATTGCCAATTTATGTATTATTCATTAAGGTTGCGACACTATGCGTCAGCCTGCTCTGTCCTGCCCAATACGTACACCTCGCCTGCCTGCGTGCGCGGCAGGGCTTCCAAGTGTACATCCTCTCCTGCGCGGACACCCACAGCCAGCAACTGCTCCTCCACCGTACGGTATGCCACATCGGGGTCGTTGTTCTCTAACGAGAGATGGCACAGCCAAATATGTTGCATAGTATCGTGGTAGTTCTCTGCCAGCAATCGTCCGCATACCCCATTGCTCTGGTGCCCTTTGGGCGAAAGGATACGCTGTTTCAAATAGGTTGGATAAGGACCGTTGAGCAACAGATGTTCGTCGTGGTTTGCCTCGATAACCACATGATTGGCAGAACGCAGATAGCGCTCCAAGTCCTCATTCGGGCAGCCGCAATCGGTGGCAATCATCCATCGCTGCCCCATGAAGTCTATCACGTAGCCTACACACTCCGTGGAATCGTGGCTAATACCGAAGGTGTTGATATGCATAACCAAATCGGTACTATCCGTGTTGCGTTTCACCAAAGGCAGTTCCCATTCCACGCCTTTCTCGAAATACTTCCGCGAGGTTTTCAGTTTTTCCCGTACGCCATAGTTCCGGTCTATTCCCTCGTGTATGAGGGACGTGGCATAGATGGGCAGATGTATCCGCTCGCCTAATGTGCCTACCGCACGGATATGGTCGGCATGGTCATGCGTGACAAGCACTGCGCATATATTCTGAAAATCCAGCCCCATATCCCGCAGGTATTTCTGTATCAAACGGGCAGAAATACCCGCATCTATCAAGATGCCGCGCTCGCGAGTGCCTAAATAGTAGCAATTGCCGCTGCTCCCGCTTGCTAAACTACGAAATATAAAGTCACTATTCTCCATTATGCCGAAATTAGGCTGCAAAATTACGAAAAAAAAATGATATACACAAATCAAATCACATTTCTATGGAGCAATCGTATGGAAAAAGGGGGCAGGAAAGCGGTTTTGAACGGATGTTTAATTTAGTTATTTTAATAATCTGGCAGGTACATTTCTGCTCAAAAACGGCTTTTTGAGCGCATTTTTACCATTTTATGTTGCGTTTATGTTCTGCTTATGTTGCGGCTATGTTGCGGGTATGTTATGGGTATGTTACGGTAAAGACAGACAATTGACAGTCGATGGACACAGAGAGGGTTGTTATGTAAAATTATGTTAATGTTCGAAAGAAAGGAAAAAGGAGGTTGTAGGACGGGGAGGCATGGCTTTTTCAAGGGGGAGGGGCGAGAAGTGAGGGGTTTGGTTTTTCGAGGGGGAGGGGAATGTAGAATGGAGAGGCGTAAGGTATGGTAAGATAGGGTAAGGTAGGTTAAGGTAGGTAGGGTAAGGTAAGGTAGAGTAAGGTAGGTAAAGGTATAGGTAAAGATATAGGTAAAGGTAGAGTATGGTAAGGTAAGATAGCGTGTCTGCGGCAAGCAGAATGGCAGGTTTTCATTCTACCAGAGGGTAGAGGCGACACCTCCTTATCTATTGGTAGCATTAGGAACAGAAATAGACATTAGGAACAGGCAAGGGAGGTATCTTGTCTCGTCGGCTGCCGCATTTCACTCGGGCATCACCTTTCGCAATGAAAATGTTGTATTATGCGCGAACTCTTTATATGCGTATTTAAGAGATGTGGGTGCGGCAATCTATGGCGCAGAAATGCCCCGCAAGCCATGTTATTTATGGCTGCTTTTTTCTATAATTATAAGATTTTTGCAAAAAAATGATGCAAAGAGTTGCGTATATCAGAAAAAAGCAATACCTTTGTGGGCATAATTTTAGGAGAAATCCAATTACAACTAACTCAATTATTCACTAAAACAATCAATCCAAATGAAAAAGTTTTACGCATTTCTTTTGATGACTGGACTTTGCTGCCTGTCGGCTCTCGATGCGGCTGCCTTTACGGTAACTATCGAGGTGGACGACGCAAGCGCACTGACCGTCACACTCAATGGTGAAACCGTGCCATTCAGTGGTAACACAGCAGTACTGACATACGACGGTTACCAATATCCGCAGGTAGCGGCAAATAACGGCTATGTACTCAATGCCTTGCAGGAGAAAGCAAAGGGTTCGGAGACTTGGAATACGGGCTATCTCAATTCTGCTACAAGTCATTCCCTTTCTCTCTCGGAATATACAGACGGCACTACGTACAAATTCACCACGGCGAAGTTGTCGGACTTACGCACGGCCAAAGTGACGCTCAGGGTAGATGACCCCTCGGCTATCCGTTTCCAGCGCTCATGGACATACGATAGTTTCACGCCGACCGAAAAAGAGACCGTGATTGCATACGTGCCAGGTAAAGAGACGCCTTTCTCTATTGCTACCCAATCGGGTAAACCCTGCTACAAAGTGATGGTAAACAATACGGAAATACAAGCCCTATATGGCAACTATACCATCAATGAGGTGAACGACGGCGATGTGATTGACGTGCAGGTGAACTATCCAGAGGGACTCACGTTCGCCCTGAAATTCAACCTCTCGGAGGCTTGCAAAGAGGGCTTTATCACCTCTGTAACAGCAGACGGTGTTGCCATTGAGAACTGGCAAGAAGCACAAGTAGCACCTGGTGCAGCGATGGTAGTGTCGTTCAACACGAGCGATTTTAAGATAACGAAATTTGAGCACAACGGTGCATCCATCGCTCCCTATGGTTATTATTATAACCCCTATAACTTCACGATGACCAGCGACGCTACGTTTGATGTTGAAGCCGCTCCCTATGGTAAAGCAAAGATGACAATAAAGGTGGCTAATGCCGATTACGTGGTTGTATATAAAGGCTATAACTCGGCAGACCCCGCCAATGTGTTCCCGCTGCAAAACGGCACCACGGAGATTGAGGTGTCGGAGACAGAGAACACCATCCGTCTTCGCGCTACGGCGCTCGCCACCATCACATCGGTAACGCAAGACGGCTCGCCACGGAGCAAGAACTACAACAACGAGTACGAACTTGAGGTGAAGGACGGCTCGGAGGTAGTGGTGGTAGCCGAAGAGATACGCCGTGACGATGTCATGGTATTCTATTTTGACAGCCCAGCCAAAGCAAACGACGGTAGCACATTCTATGGCTATAACTTCCGTGCGGATGGCTCGCAACGCAACATCACCTTGGAGGAAGGCTACAATGTGGTGAACTTCGGCACGGTAGATGGAGACTTCATGTTCTCGGTCAACAACGGTAACACCTCCAATGTGTTCCTCTATGTGAACGGCGCAATCCCTACATTTGCTTCCGACTATATGTCTTACTATTTCACGCCCGCCAATGGCGATGTGCTGAAATGCTATGTAGGGCAGCAGCCTGCAAGTTACAACCTGCAGTTTGAGGTAGAAGAGACGCTCCACCCCGTCGTAGTGGTGGACAAAATCACCCCGCTCAACTCGCTCGAGCCACAGACCGTGCTGCAAGGTACATGCGTAAGCATCGCACCTGCCGAAGGGGAGGAAATCACAGTGAGCGTGGACGGTAAGGAAGTGGCAGCCGTAGAGGGTAAACATGAACTGACCGTGAATGCCAACACCACCGTGGTCGTAAAGGCAGGTCTGGCATCGGGTATGGAGCAGACAGAGGCTGCGACCAAGAAAGGCGTATATAACATGATGGGTATCCGCATGGACAACGAGCATCTGCCAGCAGGTATCTACATCATCGACGGTAAGAAAACAATCGTACGTCAATAAGTATGTATCACTCTCCACAGCCCGCGCCCAGTTCATAGAAACGCGGGCTGTGGCATATTTATCCACATAATGAAAAGAACTATCATCACATCCATTGCCGTACTGGCAACCCTCGGTGCTGTGGCACAAGGATTATCACTGCGTGACCGCACCGACCTGAACAGACACGAACGCTGCGTGAGTGCGCTCGAAACATGGCAGGGCACGCCCGCAAAAGTGAGAAAGGCTGCAGGCGCAGAGCAGACAGAGTATGTCAGTGCACTCGTGCGCCTGACGCCAGAGACAGACCCCTCCTCCTTGGGAGATGGCTTGATAGTGCAGAAATGCCGCGCAGGTTTTTATATCATCACCATGCCGCGCGAGATGGCATCGGCAGTGGCCGACCATCCAGCGGTGAAGTCATTCAGTCTCTCCCGCCCTGTGGAAATGAAAATGGATCGCGCCCGACTGGTGAGCGGCATTGATAAAATCCACACAGGAGAAGGCTTGCCCACGAAATATACGGGGCGCGGCGTGGTAGCAGGTGTGGTGGACAATGGTATAGACCCCAACCATATCAATTTTCTCTACCCTGACGGCACATCGCGCGTATCTATGCTGAGCGTGGCAGGTATGGACAGAAACGGCAACCCTACCACCACCATCTATACCTACGACAAGATGGGCTCGTTCACGACCGACGATAAGTACAACTATCATGGCACCCATACCTTGGGCATCCTCGCCGGTTCGTATGACGGAGAAGGCAAAATGGCGTATAAGGATGCCAACGGACAATACGTGCTCGATGAGAACTGCAAACGTACACCGTTCTACGGGGTGGCACCAGCAGCCGACTTGGCAGTGGGCGCAGGTTCGAGTTATGATGCGTACATCGTGTATAACATCGAGAACATTCTCAACTATGCGGCACAGACCCACCAGCGTGCCGTGATTAACCTCTCGTTGGGTTCAAGCGTGGGACCGCATGACGGCTCTACCTCGCTCAATCAGTATCTCGACTACATATGTATCGATGGTGAGTATGAAATCGACGGCGAGACCTACAAAGGCGACAACGCCATTATCTGTATATCCGCAGGCAACGAAGGCGATATGCCTATCGCGTGGAACAAAACCATCAGCGCAGAAGACCCCGACGCAAAGTCGTTCGTGGTCTCCCTCATGGACGATGTGTACGATGCGGAGAATGACCTGACACTGAAAAACATGCGTATGGGACACGCGTATATTTACAGCAACGATGCGCGCCCATTCAAAGTGCAAGTGGTGGCATGGAACAACACACGAAACCGCATAGCATGGACAAAGACGCTCATCGAAGCATCTGATGCCGTGCAGTACTACTGCTCGTCCAGCCAGTACCAGCAGAGCGAAGGCGGCCTGATAGACCCCGCATTTGCCAACTATTTTGAAGGCTACGTGGGACTCGGCACAAGCATCGACCCCGACAACGGCCGTTACTTTGCCATCCTGGACGTTGCCGCTATCGACAACATTGCAGGCAGCAACCCAGACGAGAATTACTCCTTGGGCGTGATTGTGAGTTATATCGCTGAGGACGGCAAGCCGCAGCGCGTGGAACTCTATGGGGACGCAGACGGCGTGCAAGGCTACGGCGCATTGGGAAAAGAAGGTTGGATAGAACCGAGCGGAAATGGTACGATCAGCGACATGGCTTGCGGCAAGAACCAGATTATCGTAGGTGCGTACAACACCAAAGAGGACTGGCTATCGCTTGACGGCAATGTGTACAGTTACGGTGAGGGCATCATTCCCGAAGGGGAAGTGACGGGTTTCTCTTCGTTCGGTACGCTCCACGACGGACGCAATCTGCCGCACGTGCTCGCCCCTGGTGCCTCCATCGTATCGTCTTCGAACCTGTACTACCATACCGCTTCGGAAAATGTGGCGGACGGCTACAACCCCATGTGGCTCTCGGTACGCCAAGGCGAGACGGCTTTCGGCGGGCGCGACCACTACTGGGTGCAGATGTCGGGCACTTCTATGGCATGCCCCGTGGTGGCCGGTGCGATGGCACTGTGGCTCGAGGCGAACCCCAACCTGAACGTGAACGACATACGCGAGATTATCGCTGCCACCTCGGTGAAAGACGAATACACCGCCAAATGCCCCGACCAGGTGAAAGTGGGTGCAGGTAAGTTTGACGCCTACGCAGGACTCAAAGAGGCACTGCGTCGCGCCGCGGTGGAGAACGTACAAGGAGAGGGGACGGAACTGTTGGTGCGCGCCTTGGGAGACGGACACTACGAAGTGGCATTGCCGAATGCCCGCAGCATCTCGGTATCGATGTTCGACACGACGGGACGCATGGTTGCCACAGCCAATGCGAACGGCGATGAGGTGGTGCTTGACGCATCGGCGGCAATTCCTGGCCTGTATATCATCAGGGCCAACGGCAGCGCTGCACAGAAAATCATGCTGCCCTAACAGATGCAGCATACAACGAATAAACAGGAAAAACCTTTAATATAAAACGATATGCTAAAACTCATTAAACGCGCACTGCTTGCTGCTGTGCTTATCCCCGCTCTGACGATGCAGGCGCAGGAGGCAGCCATCACGATGCGTACGAACATCTACGACACGGCGGGGCCAAGCAATCTCTGCACCATCGCATTAGGCGGCACACCCAATACATATGTGGAGGTGGATTGCGGCTTCGGCAAAGTGGAGTATCAAATCAAAGAAGCTACTTTCGATCAGACCACACAGACGATAAACGGCACGCCTATCTCGTGTCAAGTATCGAAAGAGGGTATCATCAAAATCTACACCGATGAAGGCACTACGCTCGACTATTTTAATGCAGAAGGCTGCGGGTTGGAATGGGTAGAGTTTGTCGATCCTGCCACCATACAGATTCTCAACCTCAACCACAACAGCCTTAGCAGACTTGACCTAAGCGGTTTCAAAGCACTGCAAATTGCCTATCTATCGGACAACCCATACGATGTTTCTCCCTTGGTAATAGGCGAAGACCATCCCGACTTGGCAATGCTCGAAATAAACGGTGTGCCTAATATCGACCCTAATTTCGATATCCGTACCTATCCCGAACTGCTGATCCTCGATGCGTTTAGCGTGCCGGGTATTACAAAACTGACCCCCAGCGGCTGCCCAAAACTGGTGCGACTGTCGATAGACTGTACCAACGTGTCCGAACTTGACCTGAGCAAAAACGCGGATTTGTCAATTCTCAATATCTCCGAGACAGCCATTACCGATATTGACCTGAGCGGCTGTCCCAATCTGACGCAACTCTATGTCACCCACCAGAGCGATACGTACAACCCTGACGTGAAACTGAAACACCTGGACGTGTCGATGCTTCCCAAGTTGTATTATCTATTTGCAACGGGCAACGACCTGGAGCGTATAGACGTGAGCAAGAATACCCAACTGGACCACCTGTGGCTCAACCACAACAAACTGACCCACTTGGATATATCCCACTGCCCCAACATCACCAGCCTTCGATTGGATTACAACTATTTCGATTTCACTACCTTACCTGCCATACGCGAGACATTCAACGAGTATGAATACGTGCAACATCCCTTCCCTGTTCACTACGAATTGGAAGTGGGGAAGCCGCTTGACCTCACAGCCTATATCAACCGCCCTGGTACAGAGACTTACGCACGTTTGATGAGCGTGAAACGCGAAAACCCCTACAACCCCACGGCTGTTGACTCCACGAAATATACATTCGCTAACGGGCAACTGACAGTGAACGAAGCCATTACGGACAGCGTGTATGTGGAACTGGTCAATTCTGCGTTCACAGCCATCGCCCAAGTGACATCACAAGCCACGACGCGTTTCAAAGTGAAGAACACGGGTGATATGGGTAAGCCCGACCTGCAAATGAGTTTCCAGCACATATTGAGCAAGGACGCAGCCTTGAAAATGTGTGTCGGTATAGAAGGAGCCAGCGCAGAAAATCCCAAGACACTGTACGTCGTGCAAGGCGACAGGACAACGACATTCGATATCACCACATCCGCTATGCCCGATGCAGCCAACGTGACTGTGGCTATCGATGGGTACGAAGTGAAACTCTACACCGAGGTGTCGGAACGTATCAGCGCGGTAGGTATCGATGACGTATATATGACCGCCTGTGACCTGACGAACGCCACATCGCTTCGCGACCTGCGCCTCACAGGTACAGAACTGTACAGCCTGGACCTTGGTTACAACCGGTTCTTGGAGAAATTAGTGCTCACAGGCAACCATCTCGGCGCGTTCTCGTTAGATGGTGTGAGTGGCGACTTCTACAAGAATATGCTCACCTACATAGACCTCTCCAACAACGAGATTACTTCCGTTACACTCTCTTATCTCGATGCCATCGAGCACTACGACCTCAGCCATAACCGCTTGACAGAAATCACACTCAAAGACGCTGAACGGATCGGCTATCTCGACCTGAGTTACAACCAGTTGACTACGCTGACCATCAACTATCTCTCCTCGCTGCGCGAACTGCACGCCCAGCACAACGCGTTGAGCACGTATGTCGCTCCCGAGACGAATGTGATAGAATATGCGGACTTCTCACACAACAACTTCACGTATGCGACCCTTCCCGCTCGCAGAGGTATGGATGAAGACCATTTCGTCTATGCCCCGCAGGCAAAAATACAAATCACTACGAAAGCACCTGGCATTGACCTGGGCAGTCAAGCGGTTACCATCGATGGTAAACCCGTGGTATTCACTTGGCTCAAAGCAGACGGCACGCCTCTGGTGGAAGGAACCGACTACGTCATTACCCAAGGTCGCACACGGTTCCTCGCCCCAGCCGTTGACGCAGAGGTACACTGCGTGATGACCTGTGAGTCGCTACCCGCTTTCGCAGGAGAGAACGCGCTCATGACTACCTCCGTGCAGGCAGCAGAAATGCCCACCCATATAGCCGCTACATTCCGCACCGTCGAGGCGGGAACGATGCAACTCTCACTGGGTGCGCACCACAACGGCTCTTCCATCTATATCGACTGGAACGGTGATGGGACAGATGTGGTGCAGTATGTGCTCAACGATACCTACACCCTCTTTGAGGCGCAGACCAAGGCAGGAGCAGATGTTAAGGTGTATAGTTATAATGAGGACAACGATGTACGCGTATTCTCGATAGGCGGGGTGAAACTCGGTTCGTTTGATGGTACGAATCTCAAAGACATAATCGCCCTTACCCTGTCTAATACAGGGCTTTCGGCGATCACTTTCCCCGCCACCGATGGTATCCGCGAACTCAACTTAGAAGGCAATGCCCTCACGGAATTTGACGCCACAAAATTCACACAACTTACCTCGCTATCGCTGACGGATAACGGCTTGACAAGCCTTGACATTACGCCTTGCCCCAACTTGCTATTAGTGGCGGCTGCCCGCAACCAACTGACCGAGGTGAAATGCGCGAAGGACAACGAGATATTCTTCCTCGACCTGACCGATAACCTGCTTGAGAACTACGACCTGCAACAACATCCGCAACTCAACCAAGTGGGACTGGCAGGCAACCGTCTCACGCAAATCAACCCCAGCAATCTACCCTCCTTGCGCGTACTGGCTATCGACAACAATCGCTTTACATTCGCCACCCTGCCTCTTCCAGAGGCGCATTGGTCACGCTATACATACGCCAACCAAGCACCCGTAGAGGCTGTGGTGAACGGTCTTGTAGTGGATCTGTCGTCGCAGAAGGAAGTGAACGGCACGCCTACCACGTACCGTTGGTTTATCGGTATGCCCACCACGGATCCCGATACAGGCGAGTTGGTGGGAGAGGAACTCGTGGTGGACGAGGAATACACCCTCACGGACGGTATCACAACGCTCAAGCAAGGTTTCAACAATATGATCTGCTTGATGACCAATACCGAGTTGCCTAATGTAATTCTCACCACCGACCTGCTCATGATTACGGCACTGGAAGGCACTACCGCCGATGGTATGGATGCTGAGGCGGTATATTACACCCTCGATGGCCGCCGCGTAGCGCAACCTGCCGCAGGCATCTATATCGTAGTGCGTGGCGATAAAGTAACCAAAGAGTATATTCAATAAGGGTTAAGGTTACGTATCCTGCGCGTACAAAGCGATTTTATTGCAGAGAGACTGTCTGACAAGTAGTTGGGCAGCCTCTCTGCTTTTCTATCCAAGCCTGTATATGTCCCGCATTCTTTCCCATGTTTCCCAATATATACCGGCTCTTTTTTCGATATTCTCCTATTCTACGAGCAGTCGGGCGGCGTGGCCTCGTACGTTTGTCAGGTCGGTCTGCCAATTTTGTCAGAGGGTTGCGTTTTGCATAGTTTTTGTAGTACTTGTATTGTAAACAACATCTAAATTTGTGGGTGTCAAAAAAATGTTGTACCTTTGCACCCAAATTCGATTTTCGTAGAACATAAACCATAGAATGACAGTATGCCCTTAACAGTACGCTTAAATAAAATTCTCATTTACGCGCGTGACGAAGCGGAGCGCACGCAGAGCAAGCAGATTGCGCCAGAGCATCTCTTGCTGGCAATCCTCCGTCTGGGAGAGGGAGTGGCTTATGACATACTGCTGGCGGCGGGACTCAATGCAGAAACGGCTTTTGAGGATATCAATGCACCATTCGCGTCGGCTCAGCCCGCGCTGATGGTAGAACCGATCACACGTGATCGACAGGTAGATAGCATCTTGCGCATTGCCGAAGGAATCGCCCGCGAATATGCAGATGAAGCGATTGGCTCCATCCATCTCTTATTGGCGTTGCTGCGGCATAGAACGAATAAGGCATCCATATACCTCAACGCAACGTGGCGTATCACATACGAACGTATGGTGGAACTGTATGCCAAGCCGCAAGCGAATCATCGTATGCCCAGTGTGGATAACCATCAAGAAGCCACCGCTGCACAGACCACCGCTACACCGCGGAGGCCCGCAGGAACGCGTGTCGGCACAACCACTGCGCTCGACAAATACGGACACGACCTTACCAAGCAGGCGCAACAAGGGGCACTTGACCCTGTGGTAGGGCGAGAGACGGAGATAGAGCGCGTGGTGCAGATACTAAGCCGCCGCAAGAAGAATAATCCCATCTTGATTGGTGAACCAGGCGTGGGAAAATCAGCCATCGTAGAGGGGATTGCCTTGAAGATAGTGGGTAACGAGGCAGGCGCATTGGAAGGGAAACGCATCATCGCGCTTGACATCGCTTCCATGGTGGCAGGGACGACCTATCGCGGGCAGTTTGAGGAGCGTATGAAGTCTGTAATTGAGGAGTTGCGCAAGCATCCCGAGGTAATCCTCTTTGTGGACGAGATACATACGATTATCGGTGCAGGCAACGCGCAAGGCTCGTTGGATGCTGCCAATATCCTCAAACCTGCCTTGGCAAGAGGCGAGGTGCAATGCATCGGTGCTACTACCACCCATGAGTACCGCAGTTCCATAGAGAAAGACGGTGCTTTGGAAAGACGTTTCCAGAAAGTACCCGTGCGACCTACTACAAAAGAGGAAACCTTGTCTATCCTCCAGCGGCTCAATACGCATTACGCAGACTACCATCACGTGGTATTCCCCGAGGAGAGCCTGCAAACCGCCGTGGACCTGGCAGACCGCTATATCACCGACCGTGCGTTCCCCGACAAGGCAATCGATGTGATGGACGAGGCAGGAGCACGTGCACACACCCGCGAACTGGCTTTGGGAGAGCAGCCCGAGAAGGCATATACCATCACGCCCGATGATATGGCAGCCGTGGTGGCAATGATGTCAGGCGTACCTGTCCAGCGCGTGCAGAAAGCGGAACACGAGCGTCTGCGCACGATGGATACCACGCTTCGCAAACGTGTTATCGGGCAGGATGAAGCCGTTAAAACCTTAGTACGTGCCATTCAGCGTTCGCGCCTTGGTCTGCGCGACCCCCATCGCCCTATCGGTACGTTCTTCTTCTTAGGGCCAACGGGAGTAGGGAAGACCTACCTTGCGCAATGCCTCGCAGAGGAGATGTTTGGCAGCAAAGATGCGGTCATACGGTTTGATATGTCGGAGTTTATGGAGAAACATGCCGTATCGCTTTTGGTTGGTGCGCCTCCGGGCTATGTAGCATACGAGGAAGGTGGCAAACTCACCGAAGCGGTCTTGCGCAAGCCTTATTCCATCGTGCTTTTTGATGAGATAGAGAAAGCGCACCCTGATAT
>X363_Desmarests_Spiny_Pocket_Mouse__coassemble_410_pt1 | contig 28405 bp, 18 predicted proteins | sample X363_Desmarests_Spiny_Pocket_Mouse__metabat2_low_PE_030 | metagenome-assembled genome bin X363_Desmarests_Spiny_Pocket_Mouse
CGATTGAAAACCAAGGTTTTGAGTTCCAACTGAACGTGCATGCTGTGGATACGCGTAACGTGAAATTGGATATCCGCTGGAACGGTGGTTTGTATCGCAACAAGGTGGTGGCACTGCCCAAGGACATCAACAATGAGTCGGAGATGACAACCAACGGTGGTCTTGTAGTGGGACACAGTATGTACGACTATCGAATGACGGAGTATATGGGTGTGGATGAAGAAACAGGACAAGCACTATATAAGGCATTTTATGATGCCAAAAAAGGTGGATTTGGCTATACCAACGCTATGCTTGTAGAAGAAGGTGGAAACTACATTACCGATGTAAACGACTACCGTCTGAACAACCCCACGGCATTGATCCGTGATACCGCCATCACCAATGCTGCATACTGCGGTTCTGACTTCATAGGCAAGACTGCAGAACCAGACTTAGAAGGTGGATTCGGTATTGACTTGGAGGTATATGGTGTGACATTGAGTGCATCTTGCGCATACCGAATCGGTGGATATGGAGTGGATTACACCTATGCCCAATTGATGGGCAATGAGAAAGTTGGTAATCATAACTGGCATGTGGATATGCGCAATGCATGGACAGAAGCAGACCACCACACAGCAGGCGTTCCAGTCAATCAACAAGTGCCTCGTTTGAACAATGGTGTTGATGCGTATACCAATTCACTATCTACTCGTTTTTTGACCTCTAACTCATTCTTAAACTTAAGCAATATCCGATTGGGCTATAATTTCCCCAAAAAACTATTGGATAAGGCAAAAATTAAGAAATTAGAGATTTATGTACAGGGGGACAATCTTGCGATAGCAACGGCACGCAAGGGTTACAATCCTACCGTGAGTGCAACGGGGGCATCCGACTCCTACCAATATACTCCTCTGTCCACCGTGATGGGCGGTATCAAAATAATCTTCTAACCCCAAAAAAAGGAGAATATGATTATGAAAAAGAATATAATTGCATTGGCATTGGCTCTCTTTACGTTGGCTTCTTGCAGTGACAGTTTTTTAGACCGTCAGTATGAGGGCAGTTCAATGGGTCAAGAGAAATACGAACAACTCAGTTCGGAAAAACTACGTGGTACTTTGCTCGGCTGCTACACAATGATATACACGATGAGTGGCGACCAACACGATGAGTTTGGACAACGCAGTATTGACCTTTGGGGAGATATTTTGAGCGGTGATATTGCACTAACGAATAAGACCTATGGTTGGTTGTACGTAGATGAGCAAATGAGTACTGTAACAAGCCGCACAGGTACGATATGGACGTTCTACTACAAGATGATACACAATATCAATGTAACCATTGCTAGTATCGAAAACAGTATACACCTCAGCGATAGTATTGCGGCATACGGCTATCCATCCGAAGACAACAAGCACGCGTATTCAGAGGAGATGACCAACTATGCGCTCTATATGGCACAGGCAAAAGCATTCCGTGGCTACTGCTATGCTAACCTTGTACGCTGGTATACCCCTGTTGGAGCGAGGATCAACGAGTATCCCTGTATCCCCGTATATACAGAAGACAATATGACGGAAGCACAAGGATTGTCTAAATCGAGCGTTGTATATGACCGCGTGTTTGACGATATAGGGACATCTGTGAAACTGTTTGAAACTTTCGGTTGGTACTATGAGCAATTGAATGATGTGGCTTACACACGCAATAGCAAATTAGAGATTGACGTGAATGTAGCACGTGGTTTGATGGCATATGCTTGCTTGAACGCTGCTCCCTACTACCAATCTGTGGATGCTACAACAGCAAAGAACCTCTATCGTCAGGCTCATAAATATGCACATGATGCGATTGAAAGTGGAGCACATCGGATTATTCCGAACAGTATGCTGTATAGCACTGGTTTCAATAGTGTGGAAGAGCAAAGTTGGATGTGGGGACAGAAAGTGGTTACCGAAACCGCTGGTGGTCTGAAATCATGGTTTGGACATATGGACATCCATTCGTATAGTTATGCGTGGGCGGGTGACACGAAAGTGATTGATGAGAACTTGAAAACACTGATTCCGGCATGGGATGGACGCTCACGCTGGTTCAACGATGGCTCGAAGAAGTCCGCTTACAAGGACTGCCCCGATGGCAAGTTCTTCTCGGCAGCCAACCCCTCCTCCACCGCAGACGCAGACTTAGACCGTGAGTGGCTGAGCGACAACGTATTTATGCGTATCGAAAGTATGTACCTGATTGCAGCAGAAGCATGCTACTTCATTGACTCTATTGATGCTTCCGTAGGATATCTTACCAGCGTCACAGATGAGCGTCTAAATAATGAGTATCCTTTAGCACAAGCGGAATACGACTCGTGGAAAGGCACCCTTGCAGGACCTGCTTTACTCAGTGAGATAGAGTATAACTGGCGCATAGAAATGTGGGGCGAAGGATATGGCTTGCAAACTTTCCGCCGCTTGACTGGTGTGAAAAAGCGTGGTAGCAATCATGACGCATCTCCTAATAGCGAAGTGAAAGCAGGAGATACTCCGTTCAATATGAACATACCAAGCAGCGAGGCTACATACAACCCCAACATCTAATAAAATAAGATACACTTTTAGTGTAGCGAGTATTGCACTCGCTGCACTAAAAGAAAACTAAGACAATACAAATACTAACTAACAAAATCTTTGAGTTATGAAAAAGGTATTATTTATGATGACCGCTGTGTTGGGTCTCTCCATCGCACTCGTTGGTTGTAATGGAACTGGAGAAGGTGGTGAAAACGACAAACCTGCTAAAATTACTGCTTTGCAACTTGTTCCTGCAACGCTAAACTTTGTTGTGGGTGATGAAAGTTCTCGTTTGAGTTATACGACCACTCCTGCTGGTGTTAGCGTAGAGTTGGAATGGGCGTCTTCGGACGAAAGTGTGGCTACAGTATCCGATAAAGGTGTAGTAACTCCTGTGGGTACTGGTGAGGCAAATATCACTGCTACTGTCAAGAACACGGAAATTAAAGGTGCATGCGCTGTTAAGGTAAGCCGTTTGGAAGAATCCTTGAAGTTTGTAGAATGCGCTATTCTTTCTACAACCTTGCAGTCTAAAGATATCTACACTATAAACCATTCTAAACTCGGTTCTGTAAACTGTCGTGTGTCTGTTGTGTATATCGACCTTTTCACCGAAGGTCTATACATGGACAATAAATTAAATTTTCAAGGTGCCTCGCAAGGTGGCTATATTGATATAGAAGCAGCATGTCTCGTTGCCGAACCAGATGACAATAAGGATAATCCTGTAATTAAGGAGAAATACCCCAATGGTGTATCTTTCGTACTTGGAGCATATGACATTGCTAAAGTAGCAGGAATTGAAAAGAAAACCATTGACATGGTAAACAAAGAAGGTAAAGAATCTCAAATTGAATTACCGTGCGATGAAAATGGTGTAGTTACAAGTTTCAGTTTCCCAACAGAAGTGGATAACGATGTATTTATGAAACATATGGCTACATTTGTAGATGGTCTTAACAGAGGAGAAGGTGATATCAAAGATTTGCAGAATGCAGGTAAAGAAGGTTTCACAGGTCCTTCGCTCTCGCTCTTGCAATACGTTACTTTCGAAGAAGGAGAAAGTGGCTATACGGGCTATCCAAGTTGGTTATGGAACTACACTCCTAATGCTATAGTACTCGGTGGTGAGATCGTTATCAATGGAACAGAGAGCAGTACTCCCGGTATGTACTTGATTGATTATATGGATATTGATGTACAATTTGTACAGTCCTCAACCATTGAAGACATTGATTTCCCTGGCGTATTTGTAGAACTCAACCAAGAAACAGGTACCCTTTCACTGCTATCCACCGCATTGGAATTGGATCAGAAGACTGTTAAGTATACAACTGGTACAAAACCTGCTGAAGCACCTGCACGTATGCACAAAGGTCTAAATCTCAATATTACCATTGATCACGCACTCGTACCAAAAGATGGTTTGATGGTGCCAGCATCAGCAAAAGCACCTATGAAGGTCATTAAGAAATAAATACTTCATTCTGTTATAAATATAACAAAGAGGTAAATACCAATCCGCTGCAACTGAATAGTTGCAGCGGATTTTCTTTTGGCTCTGATCGTTTCTTTTTCGGGAGCACATAAATCAAAACAAAGAGGATAGTTGTTAACTTTGAAAAGGCACATTAACAACCACGCTGGGCTTACATACAAGCACAGAGAGCCATTTTTCATCGCTTACTCCATAGCAATATAAGGGATATTTATGGGATAGAAAATGTATTCTTATAGAAACAAAGAACGTTCAACTATCACTCTCTGTGCATAAAAAGCAGGTGTTTATATCTACACCAACAAAAAACAACCTACGTTTTGAACGATAGAAGCATACCACTTTTTTGCAGCCTACGTTTTGACCTATACGCCTAAATTCAAAAACCATTTTGGCTGAAAGAACATAAGTACAAACCCATTGGCTGAATAAAAATCGTGTTGCACTCCCATCAGCCTCCATACCTCATAGGGGTAAATTATAAAAAATGATAACAAATTTAGCGATTTGCCTCGTCTTTGTTCCACACATTTCCTGGCAACTTATCCCCGACCTGACCGCTACCTGACCGCTACCTAACCGCTCGTGGAACACTGTATACCATTAGAGGTACTCTTGGAAATAGGGGTTTGATAACGTAAAGCATTTTTAATAATCCATTGTTTGAATTGGATACAGACTATATGTTCACTACCCATTAGTTGGATGGAACGAATACATCCCTCCTATACGTAGATTGTTCGTTACTAAATATAGTGGCAGACCTGCTCTGCCACTATGCGGTCGTATTTTGGTGAGGATGCTTTGTTCCGCGGGTGTGCCTACGGCTACCGTATCAACGGCACTACACGGTTTAAGTATAGACTGATACATAGGCTGGAATGGATTTCATTTAACCAATGGGTTATTTATCCTATATGCCCGTTATTTTATTCAAGTGTATGCGCATATTGTTGTATAATTTTTAATTTAACCAGTAGCCTGACAATCGAGCATCTATGAAAGTTTTGCGCATATGGCAGTATAACTCTTCACCCGACCAATGCGTAATGATGCCCTCTCTGTCTTACATTATTATGCGCCATACGTATGAGAAAAAAATAATAGGAGAGTTCGTCGAAAACTCTCCTATTATTTTTTTCGCCTGCCCTATTAGCAGTCGTTTTTATGAAGTGAGCGTCTCGCTGCACTGTGTTGGTGAATCTATATTCTACTCCTTACTTTGCGAGGAATTTCTTACCTGCCTGTATGTAGATATGTCCAGGAATGGGTGCTGCTATGCGACGTCCCAAAAGGTCATAGATGGCATTATCCTGCACATCCGACTCCACATTGTCGATAGGAGTGCTGCCTTTCGGTGCGATATGGTGGATGATTGCCTGATTGAAGCGCAGGTCATAACTGCCCGCCTGTAAATTAGCAAGCATAAACCAACCATTGTCGTAGCCTTCCCATCCCCAATTGAAATGATAGAACGGGTATTTCTCGTAGCCCTTCTGCACTTTGTAGCCATCCAACACATACGCATGTCCCGCTCCTTGGTTTGGATTAGAGCGCATCAGCATCGGGCGTTCCGCATTTAACTCGGACTGCAACAGTTCGTTCCAAGCGACATCTGTATAATCCGCTTTCGCTGCCCCTGCTATGCTGTGGTCATAGTCAAAATGCGTCATTAGCGCATTCATCACCCAGTCGGTATTCGTGCCAGAGCCGTCCAGATTGAAGTCCATATGGGTGGTGGCACCGCATGCGTACATCAGGTCTGCTACGGCGGATGCCTGCGTAGCATTGTATCCATTCATATAGTTTGGCAAGATATTCGCCCAATCGAAGACATATCCCTCCAAGTCTAAGTCTATGGTAAAATTGAGTGTTTCCGTCTTGTACTTAACTGAACCATGGCAAGGTGTCTTAGGATGCTGGTGATACACCATAATCTGTGCCATAGCCACCGCCACGCATCCAGCCAAGCAACGCTGACCATTTTTCACCGGTGCATTGGCACGGAAGGGGTCGCCCTGGCCGTACATGATATCTCCCAACAACGGCCCCACAGAATCCGTAGTTTCTGCTGTCAACATATCCAATACTTGCGCAGGCATTGCCTCTTGCGAAAAACGTACTTCACGACCGAAAGAAGCAAACATGCGTCTTGCATCTTCCGTCAGCGACTTAACCTCTCCCTTGTCTGAAAAACCTATCAGCACACCTGTGGCATCATCAATCAACACAAATCCGCCCGTAGGACGAGCATACATCGTAGCAGGCGACATATTCTCGGCAGCATAGGAAAACGCCACCGAACAAAGCACAAACAAAATCAAAAAACTCTTTTTCATATAGGTTCTTTTTAATGAATTCGCCGCAAAGATACGATTTTTCCACCATATATCCAAATTATTTCTCCGAAAAGCATTGCAAATTTTGCTATATGGCTTTTTTTTCGTAATTTTGCGGCGGAATAATAGCCTTAGAATATGACAATAAAACGATTAAGCGTGGTAAGCGCATTGCTGATGATGGTTGGTGTCTGTTTCGCCGTAGTAGCCACACCTGAACCTATCCTACATGAGTTTCCCGATGGCTCTGTGCGGGAAGTATATCTGCGTGGGGATGAATACTACCACTATTTAACCACAACCGATGGTGAGATAGTGCCTGGCAGCGAGGTGAGTATTCCTGAAAGCCATCCTCTCTCTGCCTATCACCGCGCACCCAATGCAACAAAACTCTATTCGTACGTCCCTAATAAAGGGACAGTGCGCATTCCCGTGATATTGGTCAATTTCACAGACAAGGCATTCACCATAGAAGACCCCGTGGCGAGTTTTCACGACCTATTCAACGGCAAAGGCGGCAAAAATCCCAACGCGACAGGCTCTGTGCATGACTACTATATCGCTTCGTCCAACGGTGAGTTGAACCTCATATACGAGGTGTTCGGTCCCTACACCCTCTCGCACGATATGGCATATTACGGATGCAACTCCACCTACGGCGACAACACACGTGTTGCCATAGAAGAGGCGGCACAGTTAGCCGTGGATGCAGGCGTGGATCTAAGCGTGTATGACAACAACGGGGACGGCACGATAGACAACCTATCCGTAGTGGTAGCAGGGTACAACGAAGCCGAAGGAGGACCGAGCGATGCCATCTGGCCGCATTACAGCGTCGTCAGCACCAGCAAGACATTCAGCGGAAAACGATTGGCAGGCTACTTGGTGATTTCGGAATACAGAGGGTCGCGCGGCAGCGTACAGGCAGGTATCGGCACGTATTGCCATGAGTTCGGCCACGCCTTGGGACTCGTGGACTTATACGACACCGAGACAAGCGACAACTACACCGTGGGCGCATGGGATGTGATGTGCAACGGCAGTTACAACAACAACGGCTCTACCCCACCCACTTTCAGCGCGTTCGAGCGTTTCTGGTTGGGTTGGCTTACGCCCACCCAACTGTCCACCCCTGGCGAGTATGCCTTGAACGCCATAGAGACACACAACGAGGCATACCTCATTGCGGCAGAGCCTCATAACCTATACGCTGCCAATCCCTCGCCAAAGGAGTATTTCCTCATCGAAAACCGCCAAGCCAAGGGATGGGATGCCAACGCGGATGCACTGATAGCCCCAGGATTGCTCGTTGCACACATCTCCTTCGACTTGTCTGCATGGAACTACAACCGTTTCAACAATCAGAAACCGCTCGGTTATGCGATAGTGAGTGCAGGGCGCAGCAATCCCGACAGCAGCACACCCGCCGATGTATTTCCAGGCACAAGCAATGTATATCAGTGGACTCCCACCCTCAACGATGGAGAGATGCTTCGCCTGCAACAAATCGCCAATATACGCGTAGAAGAAAACGATTCAAGCATTCACTTTACCTATGGCGAGCAAAAGAGCAATAGCATACACTTGGAAACGCCCAGACACGATACATTGATAACACCCTACAAGAAAGGCATTGTATCCTACGACTCCGTGCTGCTCACAGCCACATTCCACCAGTTGGAAAATGACACCGTAGTGCTTTCCATATCCAATGCACAGTTCGCTTTCAGCATAGACGAGGGGCATACCTGGCACAACGGGAGCGAACAAGTGGAACTCCTCGCTCACACCATCACCGACAGCCGCTTGCCTATCTACGTGCGTTTCCAGCCCACACGGCAATCGTGCAACATACAAAGCGGGCGGCTAACGATACAAAACAAAGACAAAAGCCGCACAGGACAACAGACACTATACGGCTACGCTCCCCGTCCCACCTATATACAAGCCCCCCAAGTGTTGCCCTTCACCGATGTCGCTTCCACCTCCTTCACGGCACATTGGACATTAGAGGAGGACGCAGCGTTCTACTATGCAACGCTTTATTATATAGATAACGCAGGCGAGAAACAGTATATATGCAAAGAGATGGAACGTGAGTTCTCCCCCATAACCGATCAAGCCATATTCACCAATCTCACGCCTGGGACAACCTATTATTTCAGCATTGCCGCATACGAGGACAAAGGGTGTGAGCCACACTACATTTCGTCCGCAGAGGTAGCCGTATCCACACTGTCGGAATCGGGCGCGCAAAAACCCATCAAAGTCATACGTAGCGAAGACGGTCAATACACGGTGATACTCCCCGAATCGGCAGATGGCAGCACGGAACTGCGTATCTACACATGTATGGGTGAATTGGTGCAAACAATCCAACTGCCCTACGGCACTACGCATATCGAATTAGAGATGAATACTCTGCCCAAGGGGCAACTCTACCTGCTGAAATTGGTGGGCAACAAGTTGCAGCGCAAAAGCGCACGGGGCAAGATGCTTTTCCCGTAACCCCCATTAATTACCATTTCCCGCTTGTCGTATCATCCTTGAGCGGTGTTTGTATAATCGAAATCGGCTCCCCAAGTAGGGAGCCGATTTCAGTTATACAGCACTTACCTATGTGTGCAGGTTGTCTTAAATCCAGCGGACGTAGCAGAAATCCATGCGGTGGGGCAAGAGGTCATTCTGCGGGTACATACGCAAACCGAACTTCATACCGCCTGCATAGTCGAACTGGTAGTTGGTCTCAAAGAATAGACGGCTACCCTCTGCCTTCGTCAGTTTGAGCGGCTCTACCTCGTACAACTTGTTGTTGTTGTGGAGCGAGGTGCGGATGGCTACCAACTCTACGCCGATACCCTTGTCGTTGAGCGTATGGGTGTCCAACTCTACTGCCACACGCACTTTCTCGCCTACGTTAGGCTGCGATAGTTCGGGCATATCTACGGATACCACCTCTATCTCATCCCAGTGGGCAGCCATATTCTCTTTCCATGCGGCAATCTCCTTGGCGGTCTTGTAATTGTCCGCAACGAGGAGCGCGTGGCGTTTCGCCAACTTGTTGTAGAACTTCGCAAAGTAGTCGTCCATCATACGCTTGGTGGTGAAACGCGGCGTTATTTTCGTTACCGAATTTTTGATGGTCTGCACCCACTCTGGCGAATAGCCCTTCGAGTTGCGTGCATAGTACATCGGGATAATCTCGTTCTCCAAGGTCTGATAGATGGTGGCTGCATCCAACTGGTCTTGGTGTGCCTGGTTCTCGTAGGTACGTTTCTCCGTCAGTGCCCAGCCTGCACCCTCTACGTAGCCTTCATACCACCAGCCGTCCAAGACGGAGAAGTTGAGCACACCGTTCATCTGTGCTTTCTCGCCCGATGTACCCGATGCCTCCAAAGGACGCGTAGGCGTATTGAGCCAGATGTCCACACCGCTGACGAGACGCTTTGCCAGGCGCATGTCGTAGTTCTCCAAGAAGATGATCTTGCCCAGGAACTGCGGCATACGGCTTATCTCGATGATACGGCGAATCAGCCCTTGTCCGCCACCGTCAGCAGGGTGTGCCTTGCCCGTAAAGAGGAACTGCACAGGATACTGCGGGTTGTTGACAATCTTGTCCAAACGCTCCAGGTCGGTGAATAGCAGGTGTGCACGTTTGTAGGTAGCGAAACGGCGACCGAAGCCGATAATCAGGCTCTCTGCCTTCATCTCGCTCAGCGCACGTACGATACGTGCGGGGTCGCCCTGGCTCTTCATCCAGTCTTCCTGGAACTTCTCCTTGATATAGTTGATGAGTTTGTTTTTCAGGCGCATACGTGTTGCCCAAATGGTCTCATCGGGTATGTCGTTGTATGCTTTCCACATATCCAGGTTCGCCTGGTCGTTGATCCACTCTGCGGGGAAGGTCTTCTTATATACCTCTTTCCACTCGCTGGCAGCCCATGTAGGCATATGCACACCGTTGGTCACGTAGTCCACGTGCAACTCCTCGGGATAGTATCCTTGCCATACAGGCGAGAACATCTTTTTGCTCACCTCGCCGTGCAACCAGCTCACGCCATTTGCCTCCTGGCAGGTGTTGAGGGCGAATACAGACATCGAGAACTTCTCGTTGTTGTCCTCGGGATTGGTGCGTCCCAGACCGATCAGGTCGTGCCACTCGATGCCCAACTTGCCTGCATACTCGCTCATATACTTGTAGAATAGTCCCTCCTCGAAATAGTCGTGTCCGGCAGGTACGGGGGTGTGGCAGGTGTAGAGTCCGCTTGCGCGTACCACTTCTTTTGCTTGGTTGAAGGTCAGTCCTTCGCCTTGCACCAGGTCCACCATACGCTGCAATCCCATCAGGGCGGCGTGTCCCTCGTTGCAATGATATACGTCTTTCTTTATACCCAATTTATTCAATGCGAGCATACCGCCGATACCCAACATGATTTCCTGCTTGATACGGTTCTCCCAGTCGCCGCCGTACAGTTGGTGAGTAATCTGGCGGTCCCACTCGGAATTGAGTTCATTATCGGTATCCAAAAGCAGCAGGTTGATACGTCCCACAGCCACTTTCCAGAGGTATGCATGCACCGTACGCCCTGGATAAGGCACATCCACAATCATAGGGCTGCCGTCCTCCTCTTTCATCTGTGTGATGGGCAAGTTGCTGAAATTCTGCGCCTCGTAGTTGGCAATCTGCTGTCCCTCTGGCGACAAGGTCTGTGTGAAATAGCCATAGCGGTATAGGAAACCGATTGCGGTCATATCCACATTGCAGTCGGATGCCTCTTTGAGATAGTCCCCGGCAAGCACACCGAGACCGCCCGAATAGATTTTCAACACATTGGACAGACCATACTCCATAGAAAAATAAGCGATAGACGGCTTTTTCTTGTCGCGCGGTGCGTCCATATACTTACGAAAGTCAGCATACGTTTTGTCCAACTGCTCCATGAAAGTTGTATCGTTGCTCAACTCCAGCATACGTCCATAGCCGATCGTATTCAAGAGCATCACAGGATTGGATTGCGCCTTGTGCCATGCATCGTTGTCGATAGCACGGAAGATATTCTTGGCTTCTGAGTTCCACACCCACCATAAATTGTAGGCAATCTCCTGCAGTTTATCCAAGTTGGCGGGCAACTTAGCACGGACGTTTACCTCTTTCCATTGAGGTTGATTCACATTACTTACTTTAACGTTCATCTTTTATGTTAATTGGTTTGTATTTCAAAGATTATAAACTGTTGTTCGGGCGCGCACGCATGCATAGGGCACGACACGCCAAAATCGGCTGCAAAGGTACGCAAAAAAAACGACACCTGCAAACAAACATAAAAAAAAACGCAAAAACCGACCTCCTATTTGGATATATCAAAAAAAAGCCGTACCTTTGCAGCCGTTTTTGGAAAGATGGCAGAGTGGTCGATTGCGGCGGTCTTGAAAACCGTTGACCTTCGCGGGTCCGGGGGTTCGAATCCCTCTCTTTCCGCAAGGATGCCCGTGGCAAAGATTGGGGATTGCGCAGAAATCCCTCTCTTTCCGCAAGGAAGGCAACATAAAGCGTCTCTATAACAGACAAGTTTTACTTGGCAGTTATGGAGACGTTTTGTATTGTATATCTTTGTAAGGATGCCTGCGGCAAAAATTGGGGATTGCGCAGAAATTCCCCTCTTTCCTACTCCCTCCTTTTTCTCCTTTCAAACATTAATATAATTTTACATTACTGCCTCTTCCGTGTCCATCGACTGTCAATTGTCTGTCTTTATCGCAACATACCCATAACATACCCATAACATAGCCGCAACATAAGCGTAACATAAACGCAACATAAAATGGTCAAAATGCGGTCAAAAAGCGGTTTTTCAGCAGAAATCTTCCTGTTGAATTATTAAAATAACATAACATACATTCCCTTTCAAAACCGCTTTTCTTCCTCATTCCCCATACGATTGTCTCGTATACACCACAGGCCAAGCAAAAAAGGCATCTTATGACACTGAAATGTGTCTATTTCCAACATACTCACTACCACTCACTGCATTTGCACTTTTTGTCGGACGCTACATTTTTTGTCTATCCATAAAAAAGTGAAGGTTCCACTTGCATATAAGCAAAAATATCACTACCTTTGCAAGCGAATTGAGTACAATTCTTCAAGATTATTGTTCATCAAACATACACAACTATGAATGTCATAGAGAAATTGACCGCACTGCGCACGATGATGCGCGAGCAAGGACTGAGCGCGTATATCGTACCAGGTGCAGACCCACACGCATCGGAGTATATGGCAGCGCATTGGATGGAGATGTCGTGGCTATCGGGCTTCAAAGGTGAGACGGGTACGGTGGTGGTAACTATGGAGCAGGCGTTGCTATGGACAGACAGCCGCTACTACCTGCAAGCCGATATAGAGTTGCAAGGCAGTACTATCGCCCTGATGCGCGAGTCGGATATCGACTGCCCGAGCATTCCGACATGGCTGTGCGACACCTTCGGCAAGCAAGGAGCGAAGGAATACCGCGTAGGCGTGAACCCCGAGATGTATAGCGTGAACGCGTTTCGCAATCTGCGCGAGCAGTTGCATACCGCAGGAATAACACTGTGCTCCATAGACCTGATAGCACCGCTATGGACAGACAACCGCCCCGCTATTCCACAGACGCCGTTCTATGAATACGATGCCTCCTTTGCAGGAGAAGATGTGGTATCGAAATTGGCACGTGTGCGCAAGGCGATGTCTGACAAGGGCGCAGACGCGATGGTCGTATCGGCATTGGACGAGATAGCATGGCTGCTGAACATACGCGGCAAGGACGTGGAATACAACCCATTGGTAATCAGTTACGCCGTAGTGGAGCAGACGCGATGCACGCTCTTTGTATCGCCCGAGAAAGTGCCTGCGGCATACCCCACACAGTGGGTAGCGGAGGAACGTCGGTTGGTAACCATCAAAGGCTATACGGAGGTGTTTAAGCACATCGGACGGCTGGCAGGCACAGTGCTATACGATGGTGCGCGGGTGAACGAAGCCCTGTATGAGTCAATTCCTTCCACCTGCCGAATGATAAATGCACAATCGCCCATTATGGTGATGAAAGCAAAGAAGAACGCCACCGAGTTGGAGGGAGAACGCATCGCTATGCGCGAAGACGGCATTGCCCTGACCCGTTTCTTCCATTGGTTGGAAGAGGAGGCATTTGCCAACGGGCAGACCCAGACGGAATGTAGCATTGCCGATAAACTACATACCTATCGCGCTATGGGCAAGCATTTCACCGACGAGTCGTTCAGCACGATAGCAGGCTACAAAGGGAACGGGGCTATCGTACACTATGCCGCCACTCCGGAGAACTGCGCCAAGGTCTATCCGGAAGGTATGCTCCTGCTTGACTCGGGCGGGCAATACTTGGACGGCACAACAGACATCACCCGTACCGTATGGCTCGGCGGCGACATACCAGCCCAGGCAAAACGCGACTATACCTACGTGCTGAAAGGACATATCGCCTTGCAGACGGTGCGTTTCCCACGCGGCACGCGCGGCAACCAGTTGGACGCATTGGCAAAGCAGTATATGTGGGCGGCGGGTATCACCTTCGGACACGGCACAGGGCATGGCGTAGGGCATTTCCTCGGTTGCCACGAGGGGCCGCAGAACGTACGTACAGACAACAACCCCACGATATTGGAGGTAGGACATGTCATTTCTGACGAGCCCGGTATCTACCGCACAGGGCAATGGGGCATACGGACGGAGAACCTGATTACCGTTGTTCCTATGGAAGCCACAGAGGTAGCCACGACCAACGACCAGTTCCTCGGCTTCGAGCCGCTCACGCTCTGTTTCTACGACACCGCGCTGATAGACATGACGCTTATGACCACGGAAGAGATAGACTGGCTCAACCGTTACCATGCCACTGTATATCGAACGGTTGCACCCTATCTTAACGCGGAAGATGCGGCATACTTAGCAAAGAAGTGTGCCGTGCTAACCAAGGAATAACGCTATATGTTCACGTTTCTTACCTCTCTGATACTGCTGGTTGTAGGATACGTACTCTACGGAACAGTCGTGGAGCGCGTATTCCATATCGACACAGAAGCCACCACGCCTGCCATCACCAAGCAGGATGGCGTGGACTATGTACCGATGTCGCCATGGCGTATCTTTCTTATCCAGTTTCTGAACATTGCAGGATTAGGACCTATCTTCGGTGCTATCATGGGTATATTCTATGGTCCTGCGGCATTCCTCTGGATTGTCTTCGGTACGATTTTCGCAGGTGGTGTACACGACTATCTGAGCGGTATGATGTCGCTTCGCAAGGGGGGTGTTTCGCTCCCCGACGTGATAGGCGATGAGTTGGGGGCAGGCATACGCACGCTTATTCGCATTTTATCATTGGTACTGCTGGTGCTACTGACCACCACCTTTTTATCCGGTCCTGCCACATTGCTGCAAGGTATGGTACCACTCCCCGACTGGGAACTGCGAGCAACGCACATTCCTATCGTATGGGTGCTGATTATCTTTGCATACTATACCTTGGCAACAGTAGTTCCCGTAGATAAAATCATCGGGCGTTTCTATCCGTTCTTCGGCGGCATATTGCTCTTTATGGGTATCGGCATTATGGGCGTCATGCTCGTACAGCATGGCAGTGCCATGCCCGAGTGGAGCGACGGGCTACACAACCGTCAGACCAATGGTTTGCCTCTATTCCCTATGATGTTTGTGAGCATCGCTTGCGGTGCTATCTCCGGATTTCACGGTACACAATCGCCCCTGATGGCACGCTGTATCACCAACGAACGACAAGGGCGGTGGATATTCTACGGCGCTATGGTGGCAGAAGGCATACTCGCGCTGATATGGGCAGCCGCGGCAGGCACATTCTTTGCAGACCCCGAACAGGGACTCTATGGCATAGACGGTTTACAGGCATTCGCCGCACAACACCAGGGAGAAAACATTGCGGCATTAGTCGTGGATAGAGTGTCTCGGTCATGGTTAGGCGCAGTAGGAGGCATCCTTGCCGTATTGGGTGTAATCTTCGCCCCTATCACCTCAGGAGATACGGCACTACGCTCGGCACGACTGATCATCGCCGATTTCCTGCAAATAGACCAACGTCCCATACATTACAGACTGCTCATCGCAGTCCCTCTTTTCGTTTGCGTATTGGGTATGGTGTTCGTGGATTTCGATATTGTATGGCGGTACTTCTCATGGACAAACCAGACACTCGCCGCCTTTACATTATGGGCAGGCTCGGTGTATCTATATCGGCAACACAAAGGGTACGGCTATCTGATAGCCCTGTTGCCTGCCCTGTTTATGACGATGATTTCGGTCAGCTATTTGTTTATCGCCCCCGAAGGGCTATACCTGCCTGCGGAAAGCCGCTGGATAGGCTATGCCACAGCCGCTTGCGTGAGCATAGGCTGTTTGGTAGGTTTCGCACTATGGACACGCAGACAATCCCATCCCTAAAATAACGCATACTATGATACGACAAGCAGAATATGTACTGTCCAATCCCGACGTGGTAGGTTGCCCTACTACGCATTTGCCAGAATACGCCTTTATCGGGCGTTCCAACGTAGGCAAATCGAGCCTTATCAACATGCTCACCCATAATCCCAAACTGGCAAAGACCAGTCAGAAGCCGGGGAAAACCTTGCTCATCAACCATTTCCTGATAGACAAGAAGTGGTACTTGGTGGACTTGCCTGGCTACGGCTATGCCCAAGCAGGACAGAAACAGCGCGATAAACTGAAAGTGATGATAGAACGGTATTGCCTGTTGCGGCAGGAACTGTGCAGTCTTTTTGTGCTGATAGACTGCCGCTTGGCACCGCAAGCCATAGACATGGAGTTTATGGCATGGCTCGGGGAGAATGAAGTGCCGTTCGCTATCGTATTCACCAAAGCCGACAAGTTGGGCAAAGTGAGGTTGCGTGAAAATGTGGAGGCATATAAAACCACCTTATTGGAAACATGGGAAGAACTGCCCCCGATATTCATTACCTCCGCGGAGACGAGAATGGGCGAGGAGGAACTCGTGGACTACATAGAAAGTATCAATGCTGACATCGCAAGCCATGCGTAAACCAAGCCTTGCCATATGGGGTATCACGCTACTGTCGCTATTCCTATGGGGCTGCCAGACGAAACAAGACAATAGCGGCACACCCGAAGAGGCACAGTACTTTCGATTAGTTGACACCCTCGGCATCACCGTCGCGGAGGTCTATGACCCTTTTCAGAAAGGCGTATTGCAAGCCCGCTACTACTTGGTACATTCGAAGGACGATGCCCCCGAAGATGCTGCGCCTCACCACGTGGTACAGATTCCCCTACGGCGCGTGGCAACGACATCCGCCACCCATATCGGCTTCCTCAACGAATTGGATGCCTTATCCGCTGTGGTGGCAATGAGCAATCCCGAATGGATATACAATCAGCCCACGCAAGCCGTAGCGAACATAGGCGAGGACATAAACCTGAATATGGAAGCCCTGCTATTGGCACAACCCGAAGCGGTGTTTGTGAGCAGTTATGGGCAGAACAGCCAGCAGATAGAACGCATCACGCAGGCGGGTATCCCCGTAGTGTATCTGTCGGAATGGATGGAGCAACACCCGCTCGCTCGTGCGCAGTGGCTGCAATTCGTTGCCGCTTTCTTTGACAAACGTGCTATGGCAGACAGCATCTTTGAGGACGTGCAGCAGGCATACGACCATATACGATCATTTACGCCTAACAGACAACGTAGCATTATGTCCGGGGCATCGTATCGCGGCACATGGTACGTACCCAGCGGTACGACCTACATGGGATGCCTGCTACGCGATGCAGGGGCAGCATACGCATTCGCCCAAGAGATCACGGAAGGCTCTATCCCGCTGTCTATGGAACAAGCCTTGCAGGCATTCTCCGATGCAGATGTATGGATAGGGGCGAACGCCCGCAGCCTCAGCGAATTGCAGCAGATAGACGAGAAGCACCGTTGGTTCAAGGCGTTTCGAACGGGAGAGGTATTTCATTTCTACCGGCAGCAGAACACAGAAGGCGGAAACGACTTCTGGGAACGCGGCGTAGTACACCCAGAAACCGTATTGCAGGACATACAATGGGCACTCTATCCCGAGGCTTTCCCTACGTATCATCCTACCTTTATCGGGAAATTGGCACCTTAGTGTAAACGCACTATCCGCCTACCACAAGCCTAATCAGTACATATATCCAATGCGCGGAGAAAGCAGCGAAGAGTCCGCCTATCGTATGCGCCAGGATGGCTTTAGATGTGAGCGGACGGTAGCCTATCGAATCAAGCATAGCCGTATGCGTGCTGAGGTATCCGCTCCAACACATACCAATTGCCGTGAACACCGCAATGGCATTGCCGTCTATCCAACCGTGCTCCGCAAAGGTAGGAACAAGCCCTAAGGCTGCGCCTACCGCACCCAATGCCGTAATCGGGAATGCCACCAAATGGGGATCTTTCAAGCCGAACAACCAATCGAAGACAAAGGAAATCTTTCCTGCCACAAGCGGCAGCAATGCCGTACCCTCGTAGGCTGCCCCCGTGTAACCCTCCGCGCCTGCGCCAAAGGTAAGCACCATAACAAACGTAGAGATAATCAGGACACCAGGGATAATCGCCACACCTACTTCCACACCCGCCTTTCCGCCATCCAACAGCGCATCTAACACACGCAGGAACGTGCCTTTTTGCGGTACGTCATCTGTGTTTTCCTCAGGTGTAGCATCGGCTTGCGCGTCCTCGGAAACCCACTCCGTTTTATACTGCGGATAGGCTTTGAGGATAAAACGCTGCATCAGTCGTGTGGACACTATACAGCCGCAAAACGCACCTGCCAGCCCAACCATAGGCGCAAGCACATAGCCATTGCCGACCATAAACACGATGACCAACAAACCCATGCCAAATGCCGTACCGAAATTGGTGAGCGATATGTACTCATACTTGCGGAAATAGCGATTGAACTGCTTGTCTTTCGCCAAAGAGATGATAGCAGGATTGTCCGACAGAAAGGTCATCGCCGCTCCCAAGGACGCTACGCCTGGCAGATTGAAGAGCGGACGCATCAAGGGACGAAGCAGTTTCTCCAACAGATTGACTACGCCAAAATCGACAAACAGCCGCCCGATAGCACTCGTAATCACACAGATGCCCATCAGGTAGAACACCGTATTGAGCAACAGGTCGTGCGCGGTTTTCATAATCGTGTTGAGCGCATTCGCCAGACCCATCACCCAAGCCAGATAGGCAAAGAGACCGATGACCGACAACAGGCAAATAATGCCCGAGACGGAAGGAGGGAGTGTACGTTTTTTCATGGTATAGATTATTCGATATTATTGTATCAGCATATGTGGCTATTCATCTTCCATATATCGTCCATTGACCTTGGTAGGCTCTAAATGGATATTGATATGGGTGTGTTCTCCAAATCGCCGTTTTAACTGTGTCTCGATGGCAGACGCATGGCGATGGGCTACGTAAAGCGGTGTCTCACGCGGCATGCGCAGGTGCATCTCTATCGCCACCCTACTCCCTAAACGGCGTGTACACAAATGGTGCAACTCACTGACCTCTGTATCGGACGCCACTATCGCACGTATCTCCTGCTCTTCCTCTTCGGGCAGACTCTGCTCCAAGAACTCGCCAATGGCACCGTAGGACAAACGCAGCGCGGTGATGATGATGAAAAGGGATACGACTAAGGCGGCAATTGGGTCAAGGATTGTCCACTGCTGTCCCAATAGAATAGCACCTCCAATACCCAAACCTGTGCCAATGGAGGAAAAGGCGTCCGAACGATGGTGCCACGCATTGGCGCGCACCGCCTCCGACTGTACCTGCTTTGCCACCCGATTAGTGACCTGGTAGGTGGCTTCCTTCAATACGATGCTTACCACTGCCGCCCAGAATGCAATCCATCCCGGTTGCGGCAGCGTCTCTCCATGGAACACACGTATGATTTTCTGCACACCGTCTATGGCAATACCCGCACCGACACCCAACAGCGACACCCCGATGATGAGGGTTGCCAAAGTCTCGTATTTGCCATAGCCATAGGTATGCTTGCGGTCAGCAGGACGGTTGCTGATACGTACAAACACCAAGACTACCAAGTCGGTCAAGAAATCGGACAGCGAATGTACGGCATCGGCAATCATAGCAGCAGAGCCGCCCAACACACCCGCTACAAATTTGAATAGCAGTAAAACGGTATTGACCACGGCACCCAAAATGGTTACGCTATTGATTTTTTTCGTACGTTCATGTTCATTCATAACAGATAGGACAAATATGTTAGTAATAAGATCTCGAGTTGTCGGCTACTTGTCAGCGAGTTGTCCCCTACTTGTCGGCAGCTTCTCCGCTACTTGTCGGCTACTTGTCGGCTATGTACCCCGTAAGGGCAACGGGAGAATCGCGGGGGTCTATGTTATTCTTGTGGGTGGTCTGATCTTGTGATATGCTGGATTGCCAATGCGGCTAACGCAAAGCCAAAACTGCCCACAACGGGCGCAAGCGTGCCTGCATCGGCGGACAGTTCGGGGGAATAGACGCATAGAAACTTGCGAGAGGGCAAGACCTGTTCGCGTTTCATTCGGGTGCGCAAGGCACGTGCCAAAGGACAGCCTTGCACCTTCCAGAACTCGGCGACCCGAATCTGCTGGGGATCGAACTTACGTGCCGCACCCATAGAGGAGAACAGCGTGGCAGACGATGCTGTGGCACGGTGGATAAGCAGCATCTTGCAATCCAGGGAGTCTATCGCATCAAGCACGACATCGTATCGGTTGAAATCGAACTGTGCCGCGGTAGTAGCATCGTATTTCATAGGGAGTGCAGTGATGTCTGCCAAAGGATTGATTGCCAACAGACGTTTTTTCATCTCCTCCACCTTAGGGCAACCTACGTTGCTCGCCGTGGCAACCACCTGCCGATTGATATTGCTCGCTGCCACCTCATCGAAATCCACGATAGTCAAGTGCTGCACGCCTGTACGTATCAATGCTTCCGCACACCAACCACCCACACCGCCCACGCCGAACAAGATAACACGCGCTGACTGCAAACGCGCAAAAGCGTCCGCACCTAAGGCTTGTATGGTTCGTTCAAAACTCATAAGGTTTGTACAATGGATAGTGCCACATGGATACCATCCAAAGCAGACGAGGTGATACCGCCTGCATAGCCCGCCCCCTCGCCCGCAGGGTAGATCCGCCAACTGTCATCCGCAACATATGCCCGCAGGGTATCGCGGTCGCGCGGTATGCGGACAGCACTGCTGCTCCGACTCTCTACACCCAGCACCACCGCCTCGTTGGTAACAAAGCCACGGTACTTTCTATCGAAATCGCGAAATCCCTGCCGCAGCCGCGCGCCTATATGCGCGGGCAGCCATTCGTCCAAGCGGCTGGCAACCGTACCCGGAAGGTAACTCGTCTGCGGCAAAGAGGCACTCGTCCTGCCCTCCACAAAATCGCGCAAGCGTTGTGCAGGGGCTTTATTCGCTGCCGCTCCGTGCGCAAAAGCACAGTGCTCCAACTGCTCCTGATATAGAAGATTGGTCTCCCATGAGGGTTTGCTATCAATGTCCTCGGGACGTATCTCTACCACCATACCCGAATTGGCGAAAGGCGAGTTGCGATGGCTGGCGGACATACCGTTGACGACACAACTGCCCGTGCTGCTGCCTGCGGGGACGATATGTCCGCCTGGACACATACAGAACGAATACACCCCACGAGCCTGCACCTGCGTGACCAAGGAATAACTCGCATTGCCCACTATGTCCACGACCTCGGGCAGGGGATTGTGGTACATCAGGCGATTGATAAGCGTCTGAGGATGCTCCACACGCACCCCCATAGCGAAACCCTTTGCCTCCAAACGCACACCGAGGTGTGCCAACTCACGGTAGGTATCGTGCGCCGAATGCCCGATAGCCACGATAATCGGATGCGCCGGCAAGGTAGATTCGCCAGCACGGAAATGGAAGGTTGTCCCGAAATGTATCTCGCCGCCATGCTGCAAGATACACTGCCGCATCGCCTTGATGATAGCGGGCAACCTATCGCTGCCGATATGCGCGTGGGTCTCGTACAGAACCGTATCAGGCGCACCGAAATAATGGAACAACTCCATCACACGCTGCATATTACCGCGCTTTTTGCTACGGCTGAACAGTTTGCCGTCAGAGAACGTACCTGCACCGCCCTCGCCGAAACAGTAGTTGCTCTCGCTATTGAGACCGAGGTTGCGGTTGAGCAAAGCAATGTCCTTCTTGCGCGCGCCAACCTCTTTGCCGCGCTCGAAGACAATGGGCTTCACGCCCTTCTCCAAAAGCGTCAGTGCCGCAAACAAGCCCGCAGGACCTGCTCCAATGATATACACCGCCTTGTCGGCATGCGAAACATCCTGGAAACAAGGAGGTGCGTACAAGGGAACAGGCGCATCCTTATCCACACGCCGCCCCTGTCCGTCCGTCAATACAGACAGATTGACCCTAAGGTTACGCTGACGGGCATCCACCGACTTGGAGATAATCCGATAGCGGGATTCTATGGTCTGCGCCTCTTGGGGAGAGGTGGTGATCAGTTCGGTTGGCACAATGGTACAACAGTGGATTTATTTTTTGAGTATCTCCATGATTTGTGTTTCGAGTTCTTCCATCAAATCGGGATTTTCACGCAACACGTTCTTCACAGCATCACGACCTTGACCAAGACGGGTGTCGTTGTAACTATAAAAACTACCCGACTTCTTAATCACGCCATTCTCTACACCCAAGTCCAAGATTTCGCCCACTTTGGAGATGCCTTCGTTGAACATCAAGTCGAACTCCGCCTTGCGGAAAGGAGGCGCTACCTTGTTCTTCACTACCTTGACACGCACCTGGTTGCCTATCACGTTGTCGCCCTCTTTGATTTGCCCAATCTTGCGGATATCCAAGCGCACAGAAGCGTAGAACTTCAAGGCGTTGCCGCCCGTGGTGGTTTCGGGATTGCCGAACGTGATACCTATCTTCTCACGCAACTGGTTGATAAAGATACAAGTGGTCTGCGTCTTGTTGATCGTGGCTGTGAGTTTACGCAATGCCTGCGACATCAAGCGCGCTTGCAGGCCTAACTTGTTGTCCCCCATATCGCCCTCTATCTCCGCCTTGGGTGTCAGAGCAGCCACCGAGTCCACCACCACCAAGTCCACCGCAGACGAGCGAATCAGTTCGTCGGCTATCTCCAATGCCTGCTCACCACAGTCGGGCTGCGCAATAAGCAGATTGTCGGTATCTACGCCTAAACGCTCGGCATAGAAACGGTCGAAAGCATGCTCGGCATCAATAATCGCGGCGATACCTCCCTGACGCTGCACCTCTGCCATCGCATGAATTGCCAAGGTGGTCTTACCAGACGACTCGGGACCGTATATTTCTATCACTCGCCCACGTGGGTAACCACCGACCCCCAATGCCAAGTTCAGGCCGATACTGCCCGTGGGGATAACGGCGATGTCGTCTATCTTCTCGTCCCCCAACTTCATAATTGCCCCCTTGCCGAAATCCTTATCGATTTTCGCCATAGCCAACTGCAAGGCTTTGAGTTTGTCCGCAGACGGTTGTTTCTTTTCTTCTGCCATAAATATAGTATTTTTTAATTAAACCTTTCCTCCTACGAGTTTTTGTATTTCCGATAGTTTGTTCAGCGCCTCCAAAGGCGTCAGCCTATCTATGTCCAAATGTACCACCTCGTCCCTGACCTGCTCTAATACGGGGTCGTCCAACTGGAATATGCTCAACTGCGTGCCGTTCAGCGGTGATATATTTGCCGCCGTGGGGATGACCGACGCGGCATCACGCTCCAAGTCCTTGAGAATCTGCGTGGCACGGCGGACGATACTCTCGGGCATACCCGCCAACGCAGCCACATGAATACCAAAACTATGCTCCGTACCACCACGCACCAACTTACGCAAGAAAATGACCTTGCCTTTCACTTCCTTGACAGACACATTGTAGTTGCGGATGCGTGAGAAGGTCTTTTCCATCTCGTTCAACTCGTGGTAATGGGTGGCAAACAGGGTCTTGGCATGTCCTCTGTTCTCGTGGATATACTCCACAATCGCCCACGCAATGGAGATACCGTCGTACGTGGATGTGCCGCGTCCCAACTCATCGAACAGCACCAACGAACGCTCGCTGAGGTTGTTGAGGATGCTTGCCGCCTCGTTCATCTCCACCATAAACGTAGACTCGCCCATGCTGATATTGTCGCTCGCCCCAACGCGTGTAAACACCTTGTCCACCACACCGATGGTCGCACTGTCCGCAGGTACGAAACTACCCATCTGCGCCATAAGCACAATCAGCGCGGTCTGGCGCAGCAATGCCGACTTACCCGCCATATTGGGACCCGTGATGATGATAATCTGCTGCCCTTCGTTGTCCAACAGCACATCATTCGCTATATACGACTCGCCCAAAGGCATCTCCTGCTCTATCACGGGGTGGCGTCCTTGGCGAATGTCAATCACGAGCCCATCGTTCACATCGGGGCAGATATACTTGTTCTCCGCAGCCACCGTGGCGAAACTCAGCAGGCAGTCTAACTGCGCCACCACATTCGCATCGGTCTGCATACGCGGCACATCGTCCAACAGCGCATGCAGCAAGTCGGCATACAGGCGATTTTCGATAGTCTGTATCTTGTCTTCCGCCGTCAGAATCTTGCTCTCGTACGCTTTGAGTTCTTCGGTGATATACCGCTCCGCATTTGCCAGAGTCTGCTTGCGTATCCAGCCAGACGGCACTTGCTCTTTGTACGCATTCCGCACCTCTATATAGTAGCCGAACACATTGTTAAAGCCTATCTTGAGATTCGGGATGCCCGTTGCTGCGCTCTCACGCTGCTGCAACTGCAAAAGATAGTCCTTGCTATTGGCATGTATATCCCGCAACTCATCCAACTCGGCATCCACACCACGCGCAAATACGCCTGGGCGTCCCTGCACAGCAGGCGGATTGGGCTGTATGTCGTGCGCTATACGCATACGCATCTCTGCACACAGTTCCAACTGCTCTCCCAACAGCGACAGGTAGTCGTTATCCGTAGCCGACAGGCATATGTCTTTGAGCGTGATTATCGCACGCAAGGCATTTGCCAACTGCACTAACTCGCGCGGACTGATACGCCCCGTGGCAATCTTTCCCACGATGCGCTCCATATCCTGTATCTTCTCTATCTCCGCGCGCAGGGTATCGCGCTGGTCGGGGTGGCGAAAGAAATGCTCCACCACCATCTGCCGATTGCGTATGGGACGCACGTCTTTGAGCGGCAATGCCATCCAGCGGTGGAGCATACGCCCACCCATCGGCGACTTGGTGCGGTCAAGTACGTCAAACAAGGTCTTTCCTTCTCCCCGTTGCGTCCGTGTCAGTTCCAGATTGCGTACCGTGAAGTTATCCAACCACACATAGCGTTCCTCTTCGATACGACTCAAATGCTGGATATGTGCCGTCTGCAAGTGCTGCGTCATATCCAAATAGTGCAAGATACCGCCTGCTGCCACCACCGCATTGGGCATCTTCTCCACGCCAAAGCCTTTGAGGTTGTTTACCGCCCACTGCTTGAACAGACGCTCACGCGCGCTGGTCTCATTGAGCATCCAATCCTCCAACTCGAAGGTGAAATACCTGTTGCCGAAATGCGTCTCGAAATCCGCCTTGCGCCCGCGCATGAACAGCACCTCCTTGGGCGCGAAATTGGTCAGCAACTTATCCACGTAATCGCTCGTCCCCTCTGCTGCCAGAAACTCTCCCGTAGAAATGTCCAGGAACGCTATGCCCACCGTATGGCGCGCGAACTGCACCGCCGCTACCCAGTTGTTCTCCTTTTGCGCCAAGGTGGTGTCCGAATAACTCACACCTGGCGTTACCAGTTCCGTCACGCCGCGTTTGACTAATTTCTTCGTCTGCTTGGGGTCTTCCAACTGGTCACAAATCGCCACACGCCGCCCCGCGCGCACCAGTTTCGGCAGATAGGTATCCAAGGCATGGAAGGGGAAGCCTGCCATAGCAATAGGTTCTGCCACGTTGTTGTTGCGGTGGGTGAGGGTGATATTCAGTATCTTGCTTGCCGCCACAGCATCATCGCAGTAGGTCTCGTAGAAATCTCCGCAGCGGAACAGCAATAGCGCATCAGGGTATTTTGCCTTGATGTCCATAAACTGCTTCATCATTGGAGTCAATTGCTCTGCTGCCATCGTATATGTTATTTCAAATCAACCGTCAATTTCAAGTTGTATCGTCTGCCTGTCAGGTAGTTCGGGCTTGCCCACTGCTGCCCATACGCATCGCTCACCCAGAAATAGGAGTTCACGTTCTTCCAACCCACCAAGTTGAATACCTCAAACTGGATTGCCCATTCTGCCACATGCTTGGCACTCGGCGCACGCATGAACTTTGCCGTCTTGGCATTGAACACGTATGTCGCTCCGAGGTCTATACGCCGATAGTCGGACATACGTAGCACCTTCATACTGGCGTAATCCCGCGGGGCAGCAAAGGGCATACCGTCGCTCCATATCATCTTCAAATGGAACTTCAACTGCGGGAACTGCGGAATGTAGTCCTGGAACAACATCGAGAACGAATAGCGCTGCTCCTGCGGGGAGGGAATCCAGCCCAGGTCGGGGCGATCCAACAACCGCTGCTTCGCACTCATCACCGACAGACTAATCCAACTGTCCGCCCCAGGTACCAGTTCGCCGTACAACTTCAAGTCCAAGCCCGCCGCATAGCCCTCCGAGTCGTTCTTACCCGAGTAGCGTACACGGACATTGTCCACCGTGTAACTCTCCATGCGGTCTATGTACTTGTAGTAGGCTTCTGCCGTGAACTTAAAGGGGCGCCCCCAAGCACGGAAATAGTAGTCTCCTCCAAGCACGACATGCACCGACCGCTGCGCTTTCAGATCACGCGTCAGCGAGATACGCGTCACGCCATCCGTCCCTGTCAAGGTATCGCGTACCTCCTTGTAGAACGGAGCCTGGTAGTATAAACCTGTTGCCACACGGAAACTGAAATCACGCTTCCAGCCTGGTATATACACTACGCTGGCACGCGGGCTGGGCAACACTTCGTTCGTCCAACTCCACCACTGCAACCGCCCGCCCACGGTCAAGATTACCTGTCCTTTGTCCGTATTCCACTTGTGCGTATTCTGCACATAGCCTTGCACCCGCGCCGACAGCATACTGCTATCCCCCTGCATGGCATAATACAGCAACATCTGCTGTCCATCGTTGGGCAGGCTGTATCCCGCCGAGTCGCGTCGTTCCCATTCGCCGATATGGTCGCGTATGAGTTCACCCTGGCCGCTTACGCCCCATGTCAGGCTGTTCGCGTCCCTTTTCCACTCGCCGTGGTGTGCCAGCGTCCACACACCCGCTTGCAGACGGTTGCGCGCGTGTTGATGAAACACGCCAGTGCCTAATACATCCTTCTGTCCGCCTGTATCCAGACTCTCGCCTGGTCGCTCCACCACGTCCGTATTCTCTGCGTCCAAAGGTTTGTTGGACAACACATATTCTCCTGCTATGTCGTAGGTCTCCCGCTCGTTGGTATAGAACCCGCTTGCGTCAAAGCCAATCTCCACCTCATCGCTCACCTGGCCGCTCGCACTCAGCGCACCGAAAGCCGTAACGAACCGGTCTTTCTCCTGCCCCTCGTACCAGATCGTAAGGTTCTTCGCATCCAATCCGCCCCAACTCTCCGACATAGAATCGGGTACAAATGCGTAGTCGTTCACGCTCACATTGCCCAAGAACGACATCGTCCACCGCCTATCCTTTGTCCCTTCTGCGGCAGGCATACGCCCTGCTTTCCAAGCGATATAGGTCTGGTAATCAAAATAGTTCGGCTGGTAGTTGCCTGCCGTCGCGAGCGAACCGAGCATATACTGCGAGGTCTTGTAGCGTATGCCGTGCATCTGTGTGTACCGCTCGTTTCCATGCCCCACATACACATTCGCCCCCAAGAGACTCGCACTCAGCGACGCCTCGAAACGCTCGGGCTGCTTGTAGCGAATATCCAGCACCGATGCCATCTTATCTCCGTATTGCGCACCATATCCGCCTGCCGAGAACAGCACATTCTCCACCATATACGGATTGACAAACGACAAGCCCTCCTGCTGCCCGCTGCGAATAAGAAGCGGACGATGTACCTCCATGCCATTGACATACACCACATTCTCATCGAAACTACCGCCCCGCACATTGTACTGGCTGCTCAACTCGTTGTTCTGGTTCACGCCCGCGAAGGTAATCAGCAGGCTTTCTATCGAGCCGCCTGTGGCATCGGGCATCACACGGGTGGTCGCTGCATCGATATGCTCCATCATCGTGGTCTGCCGTTTCAACCCTCGCACCTCCACCTCTTCCAGCCACTCCTCGCTCGTAGCCATCTCCACGTTCACATTCAACACATCCTGCGGTGCGATAACACGCTGATAGACCGTGGTGTATCCCACCATAGAAAACGCCAGCAGCACCGTGTCCTGCGCCGCAAACAGCAACTCATAGTAGCCATTCTTGTTGGTTGTCGTTCCTATCTGTCCGCCATTGGCTTGCACACTGCTCGTATCGGAAAGCAATACCACGTTCGCCAACTCTATGCCTCGATTGTCGGTGTCCACCACATAACCGTACACACGCACGTTACGCGCAGAAAGTAGTCCGCACGACAACAGCGCAAGAAGGAGCAATATGCTATATAGATACGTGGTTTTTCTCACAAGACAGGCTTTTGCTATTCGCATCAATGTTCGTTACAAAAGTGTGCAAAGGTACGCAAAAAAAACAATATACGCAAATAAAATTTTCGTTTTCTACAAATAGGGAGGAAGTGTAGAGTCCAATATAGAGTCCAATAACAAATGCAAATTTAGTGAAGATTTTTGAAATAGACAAATT
>X363_Desmarests_Spiny_Pocket_Mouse__coassemble_420_pt1 | contig 27877 bp, 24 predicted proteins | sample X363_Desmarests_Spiny_Pocket_Mouse__metabat2_low_PE_030 | metagenome-assembled genome bin X363_Desmarests_Spiny_Pocket_Mouse
GTTAGGCCTGTCGCTAGCGTTCATCCTGAGCCAGGATCAAACTCTTCGTTGAAAAAAATATATCCTAGCGCAAAATAACTACCTAAATCTATTGTGTACTCTTGTTAATCTAAAATTAACGGGAACTTTTATATACGCAACGCTTATATACATATTATATATAAGAAACGTACTTTCTTTCGTTCTTGTACTACATCTTGTATGATTGACAATCTTTCAAAGAACACTCTCTATACCCTCGCCTACTACACTTGCCTTACCCCTGTAAGACACCGCGTTTGGACGAAAGCGGGTGCAAAATTACTGCTTTTTTACGACATGACCAAATTTTCGAGAAAGTTTTTTACAATTTCTTCGCAAATCGCTGATTTTCAGACTTACTCTTTTAATGCCCATATCTAAGCATTCGAAACACCTCTTAGAACAATACGCTTCCGTTTTACCGAAAGCGGCTGCAAAAGTACTGCTTTTTTACGACATACACAAATTTTTACACTCCTTTTTTACACCGTCTCTTGCACTTTCTTTGTAACAACCTGATACTCAATATATGTTTTACAACATAATTTTTACGTCTTTCGGAAGGGCAAGAAGGAGACATCTGTATTGGAGGGCTTGCGGAGAGGAGGCTCGGTTACCGTAGTAACAACGCTGCTCGGTGAAAGAATTTGGCGGATACATGGAGAAGGATGGATGGAATGCTAACAATGAAGTAGAACGTGGGGGGATGCGCGCACAATGGGCGAAAACCGTAGGGCGGAAACCGGACAAGGATGTCGTATGAAAACAAGGTTCGGAAAGACGTTTTTTATCGGATATAAAATTAGAGTATTTTAATAATTAAGCGGAAGAATTTGGGACAGGGAAAGGCTTTTTAGGCGCTTTTTGGGGGCTTTTTCGCCATTTTATGTTACGCTTATGTTGCGGCTATGTTGCGGCTATGTTGCGGCTATGTTCCGATAAAGACAGACAATTGACAGTCGATGGACACGGAGAAGGGTATTTGTGTTAAATCATGTTAATTCAGAAAGGAGGTCTTGGGGGGGGATTCTGTTATGTACGTACCTATACCCACTATCTACATCTACATCTACATCTACTTCTACATCTACTTCTACATCTACATCTATATCTTTACCTATACCTATACCTATACCTATACCTATACCTATACCTTTATCTTTACCTACACCTCCTATCTATATCTGTATCTATATCTATATCTATATCTATATCTATATCTATATCTTTACCCTTACCCTTACCCTTATCGATATTCCTTACTTTTCTTCTATGCCGATAGAAGAAAAGTAACAAAAGAAGAACTCGCCGCTGTGCTCCGCTCGTGAAAAATCATCATCTCAATGGCTAAAAGCACATAACGCCTCGCTGCGCTCGTTGGACGATGTGCTTTCTTAACGCCATTTTCAATGCGATTTTTGGCACTCGCTCCCGCAAGGCGGCTGCCATGCGGGTCTATCGTCTGCACAGGACAGCCTTACGGCTGTGGGCAGATAAGAGTGTATATATTTACCTTACCATACTCTATCTTACCATACCTTACCTTACCCTACTCTATCTTACCATGCCTATACCAATACCTTTACCTTTGGTTGAATGGAAATCGTTTTTTATCATACCCATTACCATACATTATACTATGCGAGTACAAAGTACAAAGTACAAAGTATAAAATATCATAATAAAACAAACGCTCTGTTCCGTGGAACAATTCACTATCTAACCTCGACCTGACCGCTACCTGACCGCTACCTGACCGCTCGTGGAACATTTCGAGGAAGCAAAGACCAAATGAATAAATTTTAATCATCCTGCCGAACACAAGAGATGGCGAATGAAGACCAACAAAAGACAACATTATAGGTACACGGGAAAAAAACGGAAGGAAATTTTAACCTATGGGGCAAATTGCATGGTGCGTCGTATTCTCATCCCTGATGAATACTAACTTTACAGGCAAATCAAAATACCCCCAAAAGAGTTAGTGTGGATAAAACTAAATATCCCACGTTTCATTCCTCCCGCACCATAAAATATGGGACAATCAAAGGAATGCAGACATATAAATGTGCCGCTTGGACTATCGATTCCGTAATAGGAAATTACCCTATGACCAAGAATTATGGTTACTATATCTTGAACGTAAACAAACGATTAAAAAATCTTGCACGGACATATAGAGTCCAGTAGCAAATACAAATTTAGTAACGGTTTTTAGATATGTATCGCTCGGCACTGCAACACCAAAGGCTACCTAACCTTTGGGGATAATTCAAAGTTTAGGCAGCCTTCGGGCAAATTTTTCCTTGATTAAAGCGTTACGATGCGACAGCCTAATAAGTTAGACCGGCGCATTGTATAATGTTGCGTTATTTAGCGTAGTTGATGGCGCGGGTTTCGCGGATGACGGTGACTTTGACCTGGCCTGGGTAGGTCATCTCGTCCTGGATACGTTTGGCTAAGTCGAAGGAGAGAAGTTCGGTGTCCTTGTCGTTGATCTTGTCTGCCCCTACTATGACGCGCAACTCACGACCTGCCTGCAACGCGTAGGTCTTGATAACACCTGGGAAGGACATTGCCATATTCTCCAGGTCGTTGAGACGCTTGACATAACTCTCTACAATCTCACGGCGTGCACCAGGACGTGCGCCAGAGATAGCATCGCAGGCTTGTACGATAGGTGCGATAAGGGTTTTCATCTCGCACTCGTCATGGTGTGCGCCTACGGCATTGCAGATATCGGGTTTCTCGCCGAACTTCTCACAGAGTTTCATACCTAACTCTGCGTGTGGCAACTCGACATCTTCATCTGCCACCTTGCCTATATCGTGCAACAGACCTGCCCGCTTTGCCATCTTCGTATTCAAGCCTAACTCACTTGCCATAGCGGCACAGAGATTGGCGGTCTCACGGGCGTGCTGCAAGAGGTTCTGACCATAGGAAGAACGGTATTTCATCTTACCGACCAAACGTACCAGTTCGGGATGCAGACCATGGATGCCCAAGTCAATAGTAGTGCGCTTTCCTGTCTCGACAATCTCCTCTTCCACCTGTTTGGTTACCTTGGCTACCACCTCCTCAATACGGGCAGGGTGGATGCGACCGTCCTGTACCAATTGGTGTAGGGAAAGACGCGCTATCTCGCGGCGAACAGGGTCGAATGCAGATAACGTAATGGCTTCGGGGGTGTCATCCACAATAATCTCCACACCCGTAGCGGCTTCCAAGGCACGGATATTGCGTCCCTCACGACCAATGATGCGTCCTTTGACCTCATCGTTATCGATATGGAATACGGACACGGTGTTCTCTGCTGCCGTTTCACTTGCCACACGCTGGATAGTCTGGATAACGATACGTTTTGCTTCCTTGCCGGCATTCAGACGTGCATCGTCCATAATCTCGTTGATATAGGACATAGCCGCAGTCTTCGCCTCGTCTTTCAGAGACTCGACAAGTTGCGCCTTTGCCTCTTCGGCAGACATACCCGACAGTTTCTCCAATTGCTGCTCTGCCTGACGGTGGAGTTTCTCTACCTCCTGGGTCTTATATTCCAGCGCCTTCTGCTGTTGCTCCACCTGCTGCTCGCGGCGTTGCATCTGCTGATTGAAATCATTCTGCGAACGTTGCAAATCGCCTTGACGTTGATTGAGTTGCTGCTCACGCTGCTGCAAGCGTTGCTCCTGCTGCTGGCGTTTCTTCTCCTGCTCGCGAATGGTGTTCTCGTGCTCTAACTTGAGGGCAATGAACTTCTCCTTTGCCTCAATAATCTTGTTCTTCTTGAGCACCTCTGCTTCTTCTGCCGCTTTCTGCAAGAGATTGGCACTCGTGAAACGGAATATCAAAAAACAGATGATTGCCCCTAATAACGCGCCTCCGATAGCAATCAAGGCATAGATAGCGGCAGATGTAATCTCTAATAATAGCATATTCTTTTTGTTTGGTATATTTATGTATTTAATACTTCCTCAATCATCCGATTGAGGATTTGAATGTTCTCTTCAATAAGGTCATGGTTTTGGGTTTGCATATTCACAGCCATCTCCAAAGCAACATACAACCAAAGTTGCTCTGCGGAAGCCTTGTGCATACGCCTTAAATAAAAACCATACCGTTCGTTTAGCACTACCGCCGCCTTTCTATAAAAGGGCTCTTGCTCTCGCGGAATTGACATAGAGAGCGTATGTACGCCTATCTTCAATGTGATATGTTGTTCGGGGGGTAGCACTTGTGGGATATTATTCAGTGGTAAGTGTGTTCAAGGCTTTATCTATTTGGGCAATGATAGATGTCAGTTTCCGATAAGCCTCCTCTCGTGTGGCAGGCTCACCCGCAATGGCATTGGCAGTGGCAAGCGTGCGACACTGTTTCTGCAATTGCGCCACCTCGGTATGACTGCGGAGTATTTCCTGCCGCTGTATAGCAATCTCTTCCCGGAGCGTATCATTGTCCTTCTGAAGCATTTTGCAATGCTCCAGAAGGTTATGTACATTTTGTTGCAGTTGCGTAAGGCTGTCCATACAACATTGTAAGTCTCCGAATAGTGTATGGCTCAGAACGTATAGCCAATACCAAGTCCTATCACGGATTTGAACTGTACACGCTCGGCAGAACCCAAGGAATTACCCTCTTTATCGAATTTCTCAATAAGCGTACCGTTGTAGTATTTCAACGAAGTAGTAAGCGATACCTGCAAGCAGTTCAAGAACTGGTAGGAAATAGACACGTCCCAATCGACATCAAAGTTACCAAAGCGGCGGTTGTTGTCGCGGAAGCCCAAGTACTTCATAGCACTAAAATCCTGCCCATTGCCCAAATCGGCGTACATCTTGCCATCTGCGTCCTCGTACACCTTGGTCTTATCCCAAGCGTAAGGCGTGTAAAGCACCAAAGTGGTGAGAATCTTCAAGTCTTTGTAGGCATAATTGATGCTACCTTTGAGCGAAAGGCCCAACTCTGCACGCAGGTTGCGGTCGTAACTCTTGGTGACCACACCAGCCTCATCAGTGGTGTAATACCATACCGAGTATTTATCCTTCATCGCATACTCTAAACTTCCTACTCCTTCTGCGGCGGTGTATTCTTCGGGGTGCTCCTCGTGGTAGCGTTCATTCATAGTTTGGCTTACATACGCCGTGGTCAAACGTCCTGCGACAGGCGAAAGATAGACGGAGAAAATGCTATTGGGCTTCCAGTCGATACCGACCGATATGTCGGTGTAACTCGGTGCTAACCACTTGGACACAATAGGGTCGAATGCTTCACCTCCGTTATAAGAGCGTCCAAGCGCAAACTGGCTCTGGAAACCGCCTAATACGGTCAAATACCAAGACTTATGAAATTCCCATCCCAATTTGGTGGAGAAATTGATCTTATCGCTTGTCTTTTGCAATTTGTCGTACTCCTGATCTATCCACGACAAACCATACTCAAGGTCAAGGTTAGTATCCCAAGCAATGCTGTTCCCGTGGTAAAGCAGACGCAACTTGGTAGAAGCAACACCATTGACATTGTTGTTGCCGCCCGCAGCCCAGTTCCACATACCCGTCGCCGCTGCATTCAGACCGACGGTACCAGAAAAAGCCCACGGCTTCTCACCTGTATCCACACTTTTGAGTGCATCAGCCGCTTTCTCGGCAGCAGCCGCTTGTCCTTGCACTACGGACTTATCGACTTCTTGCGCAGAAAGAGAGCACAGAAAAGCAAGTCCTATAAAAAGAGTAACTGTTTTTTTCATACTGTCTTACAATTAAATACAATTATTGTTCGTTACTAAAATATATTTGTCAATACTGTGCGGCATCATACACCTGATCCGCCACCTCGCTGCCTGCTAACTTCTCTATCAGACAGAAAGCGAAATCACTGGACAGACCAGGTCCCTTTGCCGTGATGATGTTCTTCGATTCCACGACCAATCCGCCAATGAAACTCTCGCCTAAATAGGACTCGAAACCCGGGTAGCACGTTGCCTGCTTGCCCTCCAATATACCTAATTTCCCAAGAACAGAAGGCGCAGCACAAATAGCGGCAATCAGTTTGTTTTCGGCATTATGGTTTTTGAGGAGTTCGCATAGCGCATCACATTCACCCAACTTGGTGGCTCCCCCTGGCAAGATAAGTGTTTGAGCATCGGAGAAATCAATGTCCTCTATAATTCCATCTGCCTCTACGGCTATATTGTGTGCTCCGAGTACCAGCGGTTTACCCGTAATAGATACGGTAGTCAATGCGATACCAGCACGACGCAGCAAATCAACCGTTGTAATCGCTTCTATCTCCTCGAAGCCATTGTCCAAAAACAAATAATTCATATTAGTGTATCGTTTGGAATGTTTATATTTGGTCTTTATTTGAATTTGAATGTATAGGTAATCGTTCCCTTGGCGATGGTGGCATTCTTGTCTGTTGCAGAGAACTTGGCTTTCAATGCAGCCTGACGCGCCAACTCCTGTGTGGCTTTGCTGCTGACGTTGCCTCCTTGTATCTGTGCATCCACCACATTGCCATCTGCATCCACCCGTATAGCGACCACCACTCTACCCTCCTGGTCGAATGTGTCGGATGGTTGCGGCAATGTTTTCACGCCCCTGCCTGCCAACGACCATGAATTACCGCCAATACTACCTTGTCCCGGTACCGGATTACCCTTTTTCGAGCCGCTCTGCGCGGTTTCAGCGGCTGTGTTTCCTCCTGTCGGCTTACCAAAGAGCGAACCCATCTGGTTGGCTTTGGCAATGGCAGCCTCCTCGCGAGCCTTCTGCTCCGCGGCGGCTTGCTCTTGCCGAAGACGTTCCGCCTCTGCCTCTCGGCGCATACGCTCTTCTTCCTCGCGCTGACGCGCCAACTCCAAAGACTCTTCGTCCTCTTGGGTCATAAAGTCGTTATGGGTGGGCGTGGCAGGCGACACGGGCGTTACGGTGGTTTGCGGCACGGTAGGCTCAACAGAAGGGGAGGCGGAAGCGTAGGTTTGCGTTTCTGTCATTTCACCAAAGGCAATCTCTATACCCTCATCCTCTTCTGACACAGGGGCGCCGATATAGACAAACCACAACAGAAGGAAAAGCAAAAGCAGGAACAAGACTGTTCCTATGCTTGCTATGATATGTGCTTGCTGTCTATGGGTCATCTTTTTGTAGCCACCACTAATTTCATCTTGTGCTCATTGGCGATATCCAACACATGCACCACCTCCTTATAAGGAATGTCTTCGTCGGCATGCAAGGCGATATACATCGTGGAATCCTGCTGCTGCACAGTACTCAGATATGCCTCCAAGTCCTCTGCGGCAATAGGCTTCTGCTTGGCGTTTCCAATACCCACAAAATAGTTGCCCAAATTATCAATGGTTACCTTGGCTACCACTTTCTTAGTGGCCGTCTTCGCACGAGACTGAGGTAGGTTGACCTTGATGTCATTGGGCGAGGACATCGTGCTCGCCATCACAAAGAACAACAAGAGCAAAAAAACCAAGTCGGACATAGACGACATCGCAAACGTAGCGTTCACTCTATTTCTGCGCTTTAATGCCATAACTCAATTGTGTTTTTATGCCGGCTCGTTGAGCAAGTCCATAAACTCCATAGTACGTCCCTCCAACAGGCGCACGACACGGTCAATACGTGCGACCAAGAGATTATACGCAAACATTGCCAATATACCTACGATAAGGCCGCCAATAGTGGTAACCATCGCCTGGTACATACCCGTACTAAGCGCAGACATCTCAATCACACCGCTTGCATTGAGCGACATATTATAGAACGTCTGTACCATACCCAACACCGTACCCAAGAAGCCTAACATAGGTGCACCGCCCGATATGGTAGCCATAATCACAAGTCCTTTCTCTAACTTGCTGACCTCCAGATTGCCGACATTCTCTATTGCCACCTGCACATCCTGCATAGGACGTCCGATGCGCGTGATACCCTTCTCTACCATGCGGGCAGAAGGCGTGTCTGTCTTCTTGCAAAGGTTGATAGCAGAATCTATCTTTCCCTCGTGGATATAATCGCGGATACGATCCATAAAACTCTTGTCTTCCTTGGTCGCATTCTTCAGCACGACCATCCGTTCGATGAAAATATACACCGCCCACGCCAGCAACAACGCGAGGATAATCATTATCCACCCGCCGTACTGCGCCATAGTCCATAAGTTCATCGTTTCTTCCACCGTTTCTGTCATTGCTACGGTATCTACTGGATTCACAATCGGTTGTTCAATTTGCAAGAGCATATCTATATTGTTTAATGGTTTCTTCTATTCCTAAATACAATGCATCGGCTATCAACGCGTGTCCGATACTCACTTCATCCACCCAAGGAAAAGCATGGGCAAACGCCGACAGGTTGTGCAAATTCAAGTCGTGTCCCGCATTCAGCCCAAGCCCCTCTTCACGGGCTTTCTCTGCGGCTGCCCGATACATCTCAATGGCGCGCCCCGCATCCTGCGGGAACAACTCAGCGTAAGGTCCTGTGTAGAGTTCTACCCTATCCGCCCCTGCCAACTTCGCATAATGTACCATCTCGGGATCGGCATCCACAAACACACTGACACGGATACCTGCACGGTGGAAACGCGCTATCAAGGAGCGTAGGTATTCCTGGTGAGCCAGCGTATCCCAACCATGGTTGCTGGTCAGTTGCTCAGGAGAATCAGGAACCAGCGTTACCTGCACGGGTTTCACCTCCTCAACCAATGCCACAAACTCCTCCGTGGGGTTGCCCTCGATATTCAGCTCAGTGGTAACCAAGTCTTTAAGCGTATATACATCCGACCTGCGTATATGGCGTTCGTCGGGACGAGGATGTACCGTGATACCCTGTGCACCGAAACGCTCGCAGTCCTGCGCAAAACGCGCGACATCGGGCAGATTGCCACCACGGGCATTGCGTAAGGTGGCTACCTTGTTGATATTTACACTCAATCTTGTCATATACTTTTATAACGGCATACTTCTCTCTGCACTTTCAAGCCGCAAAGGTACGACTTTTTTTTGACATATGCAAGCGGGCATTTATTTTTCGCCATTTTATTTATTCCTACGGTCATCTGTTTATCGCTGCGGGCTGTTGGCGTTAGGATTGCTTGCGGTAGGTCTGCGCACTCATACCCGTATGCAAGCGAAAATACTTGCAGAAACTGCTCGCGGTAGCAAACTGCATATCGATGGCAATTTCCTTGACAGAGTCGTTGGTATTGCGCAGCCTGCTTTTGATTTCACGAATGGTGATGTCGTTGATGAAAGCAGAAGGCGTTTGCCGGGCTACCGTAGTGCATACATAGGTCAGGTATTTTGCCGAAATAGCCATTTTATCCGCATACCACGACACGGTATGTCTCTGCGCACGGTGTTCTTCCAACAACTGCAAAAACTGTCCGAACAATTCATTGACGTGTGTACTGACATCCCTATTATCGGCACAAGGTGTGGTGTTTTTCTGTTGCACGGTTTCTTCTACCTGCTCGCGGTAGCAAACTGCATATCGATGGCAATTTCCTTGACAGAGTCGTTGGTATTGCGCAGCCTGCTTTTGATTTCACGAATGGTGATGTCGTTGATGAAAGCAGAAGGCGTTTGCCGGGCTACCGTAGTGCATACATAGGTCAGGTATTTTGCCGAAATAGCCATTTTATCCGCATACCACGACACGGTATGTCTCTGCGCACGGTGTTCTTCCAACAACTGCAAAAACTGTCCGAACAATTCATTGACGTGTGTACTGACATCCCTATTATCGGCACAAGGTGTGGTGTTTTTCTGTTGCACGGTTTCTTCTACCCATGACATCATCTCGAATATGGCGGCTTGTGCCAATAAACCGGAAATGCGCCTAGCACGTGCGCTGCTCTCCTTTGCATATTGCCTGAACAACTGTCCATAGGCATAGCACATGGACATACGATGTGCGGACAGTTGTACGATGGGATGCCGTTTCAGACAAGCGATGTTTTCAAACCAATGCGGCTCGTAACGCAGGCACGAATATACGACATCCCGCAACGAATCCGAAGTAAATGCAAATATGTAGCATTCGAAATCTACGGTATGCCGAAAATTACCCAATAGAAACGATGGCATACAAAAGAGCAATTCATTGACATGCAACTCGTAATGCCGTCGGTCTAACTCTATACGCAACGAACCCGCCCGACAAAACACCAAAAGCATAGCATCGTTGGCTATCCTTTGGCTTTGAACCAAAAAATCCAAATCATCGGAAATAACAATGTCGGGGGTGGACAATAGGATGTTCATAGGTGTTAGTTGGTTTCTTGTTGAATCATGCTTGACACAAGGCGATATAATGCACGTTGCTCTTCCGTCTGCAAGATAGACAAATGATGCTGCATCACACGCCCGTCTCCCCGTTTGGCAGGACCTGTCTGCGCCTCTTTGGGCATAAGGTGATGCACTTTTTCCGCTGTCTGGTCAATAAGCGGCAGCAGCACCTGGAACGGGATATGCGTATTTTTGAGCATATCTGCCGCAAGCGCATACATCTGATTGGTGAAATTATTGGCAAACACCCCTGCCACATGCAGCCTTTCCCGATCGTGCTGACTGGCTTCATAGACATGAGGAGTCAGCGTCTGTGCCAAGGTGAACAACGCGCCGACATCGTCTGTTTGCCTGCCTTCCACAAATGCAGGTATCTGCGTGAAATCTTCCACAAGATGTGCTTTGCTGAATGTCTGGAAAAAATACAATACACCCGCGTGCGGCAACACTGATCCAAAAACGGATAGCGGCATCGTACCCGAAGTATGGAGATGCAAAGCATTGAGAACAGCAGTTTGCCTGCGCTCTTGCGCACCTGCGATGACCGTGTCTATCACCTCCTGCAATGCTTCGTCCCGTACGGCATAGATATAGACGTCTGCCACGAGCAGATCCGCCAGACCCTCCCGCGAGGAGACCATTTCCGCCTTAATCCGTCGCTTTGCAAATGCGTATTGTAAGTTGGTGGCGACATTGCCACGGCCAATAATGACTATCTTCATCATTTTATGCTAAAATCCGAATGCAAAGGTACGCTTTTTTTTTCGATTATGCAAATGGCGTCTGTTTTCGTAATGCTTTCACATAGCATATAGTGCTGACGGCAGTCGCATAGAAATGGGGTAAAACAACGAATTGAGCAAGATGTAAATTATATTATTTTAACAATCAGACAAAGGAATTTCTGCCAAAATACGACTTTTTGACCGCATTTTGACCATTTTATGTTGCGGTTATGTTACGCTTATGTTATGGGTATGTTATGGGTATGTTATGGGTATGTTACGATAAAGACAGACAATTGACAGACGATTGACACAGAAGAGGCTATAATATAAAATTATGTTAATCTTTAAGAGAGGGGAAAAAGGAGGTTGTAGGACGGGGAGGAAGGGCTTTTTCGAGGGGTGATAAGAAGTGAGGGGGTTGGCTTTTCGAGAGAGCAAGATTTCGATTTTTCGATTTTTCAAAGAGGGACGAGGGAGCGAGGATTCGATTTTTCGAGGGGCGGAGATGTGGAATGGGAGAGGGAGCGAGGATTCGATTTTTCGAGGAGGGCGGTTGTTTGAGCATAGAGATGAGGATTTGGCACGAAATTTGCTGCAATTAACCAAAGAGGAATATATAAAACCTCGCTGGACATAGAATGAAAGACCGTAGAGATTTTATCATTGCAAAAGCAATGGAATTGTACGCAACCAACGGGTATAGCAACGTATCCATCACCGATTTGCAGATCGCACTGGACATGGGGCGTGGTACGCTGTACTATTACTTCAAAAATCAAGATGAACTCTTTGAGGTATGTATGGACAGGTATTTTATCCAGCCGAAGATGAAATTGTTTCAACTGCCAGATGATATTACGGTGGAAGATATGATTCGCACGATGTTGGGGTATATAGATTCACTGCAAGAAGTATTGCGCACATGGGAAGATCAAAGCGCAAACACCAGCAATGTCGTAAACCTGATGTTCACCGCATACAATCGATTCCCTATGCTCTATCGCAAAGCCAACAGGCTGTACGTGGCAGAAATGGAATCATGGAAACGTGCACTCAGAAACAGTGTGCGGGCTGGGATTGTGCGGAACGATGTGGATATAGATATGCTCGCTATGATGTTCACACATATCAAAGACGCATACGATGTGGGGAAAATGGGGGTGGCTATGGATTTTTCCGTATTTCCCAAACAGTACAACTACCTGTATGACCTCATTAAAGTACGGACGGAAAAAGCATAATAAATACCCAAACGGTCTAAATTTGAATATAAACATATGTGTCCGCGCGATAAACGCCGTTTTTGCGTTTGTCAGCACTTTCGTTATTTACACGAAAAAACGATGGTTCGTGTGGCTTGTTTATATGGAGGAGGAGGAAGGGGGAGACAAACTATACCGTAAAAACAGGCATAAAACGGTTGCCTAATGGGGTAAATATTGGTCAATTTCGGTTGTTTATTAGTCCAAAAGTACTATTTTTGCCATTTTCGAATGGTTATTCAAGAAAAAAGATATAATTTTGCAACGTCGGTTGTGAGGCTTTGGTGTGGCAGAAGGTATAGTTTGTTCGCGGCTGGCAGAAGATAGAGGGAATAGGAAGAGAGGGGGATGCATAGAGGAAAGAGGGGGAGATATAGTAAGGAACAAAGGGGGAGTGTATAGAGGGAAGAAGGGGTATATATCTTGCGGGAAAGGATAAGGCGTATGGGGGAAATGGCGGGCAACAGAAGAAACAATAGACAACATAAGAACAGCAGACTTGTGCATCTGTATAATACACAAGGTTTGCAAATAATATCAAAGATATATGGCAACAAAACATTATTTGGCGTATCTCCAAGATACGATTAGGCGTCGTTGGGACGCGCCAGCATTGGCAGACTTAGACAACCAAACCCAGTATTCCTACGCAGACTTAGCCGCACAAATAGCACGTTTGCACGTAACATTTGAAACGCTCGGCATCAAGAAAGGCGACAAGATTGCACTGTGCGGACGCAACTGCTCCAACTGGGGTGTTACGTTCTTGGCAATAGAATCGTATGGCGCGGTAGTGGTGAGCATTCTGCCCGACTTTACAGGCGAAGGTATCCACAATCTCGTGAACCACTCGGATGCATGTCTGTTCTACGTAGGCCCGAACGTACGCAACAAAATCAAAGCGGAGGAAATGCCTGCTTTGAAAGGTATCGTATTCATGGATGACTTCTCGTTGTACCATGCAGCAGACGACACGGTCAAAGAAGCATACGCCTCCGTTGACGATGCGTTCCATAAAAAATATCCCAAAGGCGTAAGCAAGGAAGATGTAGCCTACCCGACCGACAATCTCTCTGAAATAGCCCTGATCAACTATACATCGGGAACGACCAGCGCACCCAAAGGCGTGATGCTCAGCCACGAAAGCCTATCGGGTAACGTAGAGTTCGCATTCAACAACATCCCACGTACCGACAACGACAAAGTGGTATCGATGCTACCTATCGCCCATATGTTCGGTCTGGCGTTCGAATTTTTGTATCAGGTATGCTCGGGTTCAAGCACGTATTTCCTGACAAAAGCACCTACGCCATCCACGCTGATGAAGGCATTCGCACAGGTACACCCCTACATGATACTGACCGTGCCGCTCGTGATAGAGAAAATCATCAAGAAGAGCGTGTTCCCCATAATCCATAAGCCTATAATGAAAGTGCTTTGGAACACACCTGTCATCAAAAACGTGATTCGCAAGAAAGTGAATGAGAAACTGATGGCAGCCTTTGGCGGTGAGTTGCGCTACCTGATTATCGGTGGTGCAGCACTGAACAAAGAAGTGGAGCAAGTGCTGAAAGACATCCATTTCTGCTACTGCGTGGGATACGGTATGACAGAGTGCGGACCGCTGATCTCATACGAGAACTGGAAGAAATTTGTGTTCCATTCCTGCGGAAAAGAATTACCACAATGCCGCATCCGCATTGACTCGGACGACCCGCAACATAAAGAGGGCGAGGTGCAAGTACACGGCGTGAACGTGATGGTAGGCTACTATAAGAACGAAGAAGCCACGAAAGCCGTATTCACAGAAGATGGCTGGATGCGTACGGGAGACCTTGGCATACTGGATGCAGAAGGCAACCTGTTTTTGCGCGGACGAAGCAAAAACATGATTTTAGGGCCAAGCGGACAGAACATCTATCCCGAAGAGTTGGAGGATAAACTGAACAATATGCCTGGCGTGATAGAGTCGGTGGTGGTAGAACGCGAAGGGAAATTAGTAGCCCTCGTATTCCCAGACAACTCGCCCGAAGGACATAAGTTGCTCAATGGCGAACCGACATTCCAGAAACTAATGGAGGAAAACCGTGTGCAACTCAACAAAGAACTTCCGCATTACAGCCAAATCGCATACGTGGAATTGGTTGCAAACGAGTTTGAAAAGACTCCGAAACATTCCATCAAACGCTTTATGTACAAGTAAAACGAATCGGTCATTAGACGTGGCAACAGCAATCCGCGTTCTAATGACCGATTTGACAGAAAACGTTTGATTGACAAGGTATTAGACTGTTTTAAGTAAGGTATGACAAAGATTAAGGGACGGAATATCCTCATCACCGGTGGTGCATCGGGGATAGGAAGGATTATGGGCAGAATATGCTTGGAGAAAGGGGCTAAGAACCTGATTATCTGGGACGTGAACCCAACGACATTGGCTGCAACGCAAAAAGAACTCAGCCCGCTTGGCAATGTGCACACCTATCAAGTGGACATCACAAACGATGACCTTGTGGTGGCTGCATACCGCGAGGTGTTGGAGAAATTCGAGCGCGTAGGGGTACTGATAAACTGCGCGGGGATTGTAAGAGGCAATCAGACATTCAACAACAACACCATAGCAGACATACGGTTGACCATGGGCGTGAACAGCATCGCACCTATGGTGCTCTCGCTGCAAGCGTTGCAACCGATGATAGACGCAAACGAAGGACATATATGCAATATCGCTTCGGAAGCAGGTATGATAAGCAATCCAAAGATGTCTGTCTATGCCGCCAGCAAGTGGGCAGTGATAGGTTGGAGCGACTCGGTGAGAATCGAATTGCAACAAATGAAGAAAAACGTACACATAACAACCATTGCACCCTATTATATCAACACAGGTATGTTTGACGGTGTGCAATCGCCGATATTCCCTATTCTCAATCCGGAGAAGACAAGCCGCAAGATTATCCGTGCGATTGAACACAATAAAGACTTCTGCGGGTTGCCATGGGGTTTCCACTTCGTGCGCTTCATGCAAGGTATACTACCTACCTGCGTTTTCGATTTCCTGTTCGGTACCGTATTCGGGATATTCAGCGCAATGGATCATTTCACGGGGAGAAAATAATTGCTAATAGGTTATTAGATTACAACGCAATGCAAGAGACTATTACACGTATCCGCGAGGCACAACGCACCTATTTCCGTACAGGGGAAACGCTGGATATAGCGTTCCGGAAAAAGATGCTACGTGCATTGCAAAACGCTATCAAACAGTATGAGAAGCCCCTGACAGAGGCACTCTGGACAGACCTGCACAAATCGTATGAAGAGGCGTATCTGACCGAAATAAGCATTGTATATGGAGAGATACGTACCCACCTGCGCCACGTAGCGAAATGGGCAAAAAACGAACGTAAGTGTTCGCCTATCGCCATCCTGCCCGGGCGCAGCAAGGTCGTGAAAGAACCATTGGGGAATGCCCTTATCATTGCCCCATGGAACTACCCTATCCAACTGCTACTCAACCCATTGGTGGGAGCAATATCAGCAGGGTGCACCGCAATGCTAAAACCATCTCCGTACGTGCCGCACGTATCGGCGGTATTAGTAGAAATGATTCGCGCCACCTTCCCAGAGCAATACATCGCCATCGTGGAAGGACACCGCGAGGTAAACCAGATGCTTCTCAACACACGCTGGGATACCATATTCTTCACCGGAAGCCCCGATTTGGGGAAGATGGTCATGGAGTCTGCCGCCAAGTACCTGACGCCCGTAGTGTTGGAATTAGGAGGGAAAAGCCCCTGTATCATAGACAAGACAGCAAACCTCGCCATTGCAGCAAAACGCGTGGCATGGGGAAAACTGCTGAACGCAGGGCAGACATGCATTGCGCCCGATTACCTATTGGTGCAACAAGATGTGAAAGAGGCTTTCTTACCCCTATTGGCAAAGGAGTTTGACAAGTTATTGGGCAAGAATCCGCAAGAAACAAAGCACTTCGTACGCATCGTGAGCGACAGAGCATTCGCAAGGCTAAGCAGTTACCTGCAAGACGGCAAGATATACTACGGTGGCAAGATGGACGCCAAGGAGCGTTTCTTCTCGCCTACGATACTGACAGATGTCGCACCGACCGCTCCCGTGATGCAGGAAGAGATCTTCGGACCGATATTCCCTGTGATTCCCTTTGCAGACACAGAGGAGATGCTGGCGTTTATCGCTGCACGGGAGAAACCATTGGCACTCTACTACTTTGGGGACAATGGGGAACATATACTGAAACATACCTCCGCAGGCGGGACATGCATTAACGACACCATTATGCACATTGTCAATAATCGTATTCCCTTTGGCGGTGTAGGTAACTCGGGTATGTCGTGCTATCACGGCAAAGACTCATTCCTCGCATTCAGCCACAGACGCGCCGTAGTGACCACACCGACATGGATAGACATGCCGTTCCGATATATGCCTTACAAACTGTTCAAATTGGTGAAGAACCTACTATAACAACACAACGATATGCGTTTAATTCATAACCCATGGGTGGGAACTTGCCCTGAATACAACTGCTTCGGTTGCTGCCCTACAAACCCCATTGGCGCACAGATGCGCTTCTATGAAGACGGAGAGGACATCGTTTCGCTATGGAAACCGACACAGAACCACCAATCGTGGATTAACACCCTGCATGGTGGTGTACAAGCCGTGCTATTGGATGAGGTATGTGGCTGGGTGGTGTTCCACAAATTGCATACAGCAGGTGTGACCGCAAAGATGGAAATGCGCTATCACAAGCCCGTCTCTACCCTGCAATCGTACATAAAACTACGGGCAAGAATCAAAGAGATGCGACGCAACGTGGCAATCGTCGTAGGCGAGATTTGGAGCGAAGGCGAAAAAGAACTGCTATGCGAGTGTGTATGCACATATTTCACATTTCCACAAGAGAAAGCCATCGCCGAAATGGGATTCCTACCATCAACTACCGAAGGCGAAGACATCCGTTGGGACGAATTGGTGGAAAGCCTGAAATAAGGGGCTAATGTGTATTGGGTAGAATGATATCATCCAATGAATAGTAACGAATATAAACCGTAACATCATGTTATCCGTAAATCATCTCTATCGTTCATGTTTCAAGTATGCACTACTCTCGGTAGTCTTTTTGTGCGTGTCCTGTATCTCCTCCTACATCTCGCCCTCTGGGCAGATTTCCACGGAGCAACGCGCTGTTGCTCCATTTGAAAAGGTGTCTGTGGCAACAGGTATTGATATGGTGCTACGCGAAGGGCAGCAGAATGTGCTGGTGGAAAGTTACGAAAATATCTTGCCTTTCATCGAAACAGAAGTCTCTGGCAACACCCTCTTTGTGCGTCTGAAACCACACACCTACATAAGAGGCAATGCACACATGGTAGTCTATGTCTCGGCTGAGTATTTCAGTTCTGTCGAAGCCTCGGGCGGTGCCGAAGTAGACATCACAGGAGTGCTGACATCCCAAAAGTTGCAACTTGTAGCATCTGGCGGTAGCGACTTCGACTGCACCGAAAACAGTACGCTCAGATGCAATGAGATAACGCTTAATGTATCAGGCGGTGGTGAGGCAGACCTACATATAGTTTGTACCAAGTTGTCGGTCAATGCCAGTGGCGGAAGCGAGGTCACACTAAGCGGCGAGGCAGAAACTGCCAGCATTGACCTATCAGGTGGAAGCCGTATAGAAGCCTTTTCCTTGCTTACCACCACCCTGCAAGCCGTACTAAGCGGAGGCTCTACTGCCGAAGTCAACGTGGCAGACTATATCGCCGCCAACCTCTCTGGCGGCTCGCGGCTGATATACAAAGGTAGCCCCCGCATCGACCTTGACTCATCGGGTGGCAGTTCGATTATACCTGCCAGATAAGCGATAGACGAGTATAGTTAAGTGGTGTTGGGCGGCCTCTATAAGTCTCGCATCATCAATGAATAGTCTATATCGCGACAACCAAAATAGGATATGCCTTGGTGGGCATATCCTATTTTGGTTGTATGTGTATAGTGGGCACAGGCTTGCCTATGCCGTATGCCTCCGAGGCTTAGTTTTCCTTGGGCTTGCGGTGGCAGAGTTGAAGGAACGGGCAGTAAGGACTGCATTCTCCATCTGCCAAAGGAACATAGTCTGTGTCCTGGCAAATGGTTTGCACTTTCTCGGTGAGAAGGTGCAGGAACCTATCACGGACGGTATGGTAATCCGTAATAGGCTCGCCATCAATACCTACCCTGCTATCCAATTTACTAAGATTCCTCTGCGTGAAGTAGAGATTGGGACATATCGCGCTACCAGGTATATTACTGTCTTCGGGCAAAGAGGTATGGGCAAAAACTGGCGCACGCAAGGCGGCTTCGCTATAAATCAAGGTCTGCAAGACATAGTGCGCATCGGGCTGCGTAAGCAAATCTTCCCATGAGGTAGAGAGTTTCCTAACATCATACGAACCTGTCTTGTAGTCCACAATACGTAGCATATTTCCCAACCTATCCATACGGTCGATGATACCGCCGATGCGTACGCCATTCAACGCAAAAGCACATCGCTCCTCGGTCATAAGAATCTCCAAACCATACTGCTTGGCATCGGTGGCATCACGGCGCAAGATATTTTTGATGAACTCTATCATCACGATATTCTCCATCTGATGGCTGTCGAAATCATACGACGTGCCGTCCGCCTCATTTACCTCGCGATAGGCTGTCGCCAAGCAGGCAGTCAGGTAGGTATCATCCGCGGCTATCTGCTCCAACCACTGCGCATCCAGACTACCCTTCCCCATGTAAGGCTTATACAAATCCTCCATCACTTGATGCACGAACGTACCCATCGTATTGGGGGCGAAAATAAGCGTATCAGGCTCTGTGGGGCGGAGGCACTCAATATACAGCCAATAGAACTTGCGAGGACACTCGATATAGGTGCTAATGGCGGAAGGGGACAAGGAAGTGAGTGTACGGCTCTGTGACACCGTCTGCTCCTCCATATGTGTACCCTGGCTGCCTGTATTTTCAGCAAGGCTGAACTTATGCACACTAAACTGCGCAGGATTGACCAACATCTGCATGATAAAGCGGGACATGCTCTTTCTGCCCATTGCCGTCTCGGCTTCACTGAACACGAGCGTGGTGTGCTTGGCACGCATAAGGAGGCGGAAGAAATTGTAGGCATAGACCAATGCCCCTTCATCGCGCGTGGGGATATGGTAGGTCTTACGGAGGTAATAAGGGATAAACGACAAATCCGCCTGCTGCTGCGGGACGACCCCTTCTTCTACATTCAAGAGCAGCAAGTTGTCGAAATCCAGCATACGGGTTTCCAACACCCCCATCACCTGTATGTCCGTGATAGGTTCGCCATTGAAAGGCAGAGAGATACCCTGCAAATACTGCTTTATGAAATGGCGCAAGACGCGCATGGAAGTGATGGCATCGTGCAACAAAGGCTCCGCAGCAAGCAGAGCGAAGGAGTTGATAGCGCAACGTATCTGATAGACCGACTCACGCAACAACAAGGTATGCCAGTCTTCTACGTGCTGGGATGGTATTTCGTAATGGCGATTGGATGGTAGCGCATTGGCTGTCTCATCAACTGCCACAAGCAGGTTGGACAACACACCTTGCACCTCAGTGGGGGTGAGGGCATTGCCTTTTTCGATGGCGTACTGCTCCAACGCTGCCATCACACGGGCATAGACCTGCGTATTGGAAAGCGGGAAACCCTTCGTGATATTGATAGGTACTGCCTCCGCCACACCTTCCACATAAAGCGATGGCAAGGCATAGATGACTGGCTCTAACATCTGCTCGTCGCAGATGACAATGGCAGTCTGTTCCCCCTTACGCGTATAATGCTGCTGCAACCACGGCGAGACAAACTGCGCCTGCGCATTGCCCGTGGTGGTGGAGATAATGTCCACCTCTTTCGCCTGCGCCAACAGCCATGGTTTCGCCGCATTCCCCAAGTCTTTCAAGTGCTGCTCGATAAACATAAATGCCTTGGTATTGGTAGAGAAACCGTCCACGTAATCCCAATAGAAACGTCCTTCACGGTGTTCCTTGAACCAAAGCATGAGTGCTTTCTCAACACGCAGCAAATAGTTGAAACCGATAAAGCAATACGCCCCTTGACAGGCATCTCCGTGCTGCGTCAAGTACTGCAAAGCGGCAATCATTCGCGCACCCTCATAGCCTTTCTGCTCGGCTGCCAAGGCTTGATTTAACTGCTCGTAGATAGGATAGAGGTTATGCCAAAGGGCAGCGTACTTTCGTTGAATGGACTGTTCGTCGGTGTGTCCCTGTGCATCGGTTTGCCGAAGCAAGTCTTTGAGCCGTCGGCTTACTTCTTCGTCCAACTTTACGTCTTCCAACTCACGGGCGGCTACGGTGTTGGCAAAGAAGGCTTTTATCTCTGCGGGAGGTACAGCCTTGTCGATATTGTTGAAATCGCTAATGATCTGCTTACCCCAACCATAGAATATATCCAAAGAGATAGACTCGCCCGTGACGGCACGGTAGATATGATACAAGCGGCATATCAGACGCAACTCGTCCTCTTGCTGCAAAGGCGAAAGCGAATCGAACAACTCGTTGAGCGTGGTGATTTTCGGCAAGAAGACTGGGGCAGGATGCTGCGCCAACTGCAAGTGTTTGAGTTCGTGCTTCAAAACCAGTCCTGCACGGTGGGAAGGGAAAACAAGAGTGACATTGCGTAAACCTTCCCAGCCGTATTGCTGCACGATGTCTAATGCGGTGTTATATAGAAAAGTGTCTCTCATAGTATCGCTTGCTTTGTCGGTTGAATTAAAATCGTAATTTTATTTGGTTTTATGGGTATACATAATGCCATAACAGCAAAAATATAAAAAATGATAACAAAATAAGCTTTTCGTACCGTAGAAAAATCCGCTACCTGACCGCTACCTGACCGCTACCTGACCCACAGATGACCCGTGAGGTACACTCATAGCATATTGGTGGATATCGGAAATGAATTTTAATGGTTCCACCTCTAATTTATACCTATTTTAATCCAGCCAATGAATTATTTCTTGCTTTGTACGGTTTCTAAAACGCCTTCCTGGGCATACCACAGATACCCCTCTACCTCCTGATAGCCCAACTGCTGCATGACAGCCATATATTCCTGCACCTGCTTGGGATACTTCGGGTCTTTGGCACCGAACTTATAGTCGAGCACTATCGCCTTGCTCCCACTGAGCATCACGCGGTCGGGACGCCGTTCCTCACCCTGCACCAAGATGGATTGCTCGCGCAGCAAGTCCCACGAGCCGTCAAACCATTGACACATCTGCGCATTCGACCATGCTCGGTTGAGCAAGTTCTCTACCGCCTGCCGCTCCTCTTCGTTGGCAATTACCCCTCGGGCACAGTACGCATCCAATACGGTCTGCTGGTCTTCACGCGTCTCCATCTGCGCCAAGACATCGTGGCAGAGATTGCCTATATTGATATGGGCAATGATTTCTTGCGCCTTGCGTTCATCAAACAGCCCATAAAGCACGGACTCCTGGGACTGGCGGAAACGTACCTGACGGGAATTGCTTTGCAGGGTAGCCTGCACCTCGGGCACCTGGCGAAACGAAAACAAATCGGCTTTCTCTGCCGCCTTGGGCGGACGAATATAGGGCGCCTGACCTACGGTGTATTCCACATAGCAGGGCTTTGTATCGTCCTCGTAGGCATCGAACGCCTCCACCAAGGGCGTTACCAAGCCGTAGGTATGCAGCATAAGTGCGCCGACATGCTCCATACCCACCTCGCGCTTCTTGTTCAACTTGTAGTCGGTATAGATATACAAATTGTCCGCGGCACGGGTCAGCGCCACATAAAGCACATTCAGATTATCTATTTTTTGCGCCTTTTCCTCCGCTTCGTAGTCATCCTTATAGGCAGTATATGTCATCTCTTTGCTCCATAAAATGGGTACTTGACGGAGCGGAGGCACGTTGCCTAAGGGCGTCACGCAGGCTTGACACCATAACTTAGGAGGATGCCTCGTGGTGAGCATCTCCCAGTTGCAGAACGGGATAAACAAGGACTTGCTCTCCAAGCCCTTGGAAGAATGGACAGTCATGATACGCATCGCATTGGTGTCGGAGGCAGAAATGGCATCCTCGCGCATCTTATCCTCCCAGTATTGCAGAAAAGCCGCCTTATCAGACCCCTCTGTAGCGACGAAGTCCAGCACTTTGTCTAAGAAACAGTTGACATACGCAATGTCGTCATACAGGAAAACGCCATCCGCATCGCAGAGCAACAGCCGCACCACCTCCTGCACGTACTCATAGAAAGGCAAGGTAGCGGCGGCTTGCAAATGGGCGAACCAATCTGCCTGTACGGTAGTTGCGTTGAGATCGACAAAGCGTTTAGCCACGGGGTCGTCCGCCGCTTGCAGACCATGGATAATCATTTGCACCGATGGCGACTGCTCCAAACGGAAACTATCGCTTGACACCAAACGCACCTGCCCGCACCAGGACAAAGAATGGTAGTACTTCACCACCCTGTCCGCCTGCTTTTTCGTACGTACCAAGATGAGTATATCCGAAGGCTGCTCACCCGCATCTATCAACTGCTTGATAGTGGCAAACATATCGTCCAATATATCCCTTGTTACACGCTCGCTGCGCAGGGTACGCTCTGCCAGGCTACCCGACCCATCCTTGCTCTTCGAAGCACTCTTGGGATAGGCACGCAGGCGTACAAAGCCCCCATCGTTCTTCGTGTTGTAGAAAGTTGCCACGTTCTCGTCCCCGACGTAGCCCTCGTCGTACAGCGAGGCATCCACCCCATCGACCAACGCACAGACCTCGCGCATAGTGGACAGATTGAACTGCACCACGTTTCTGCGAGAGCGGAAATTGCGTACCAGAGGGGCAAAGGCAGGGTTGAAATAGTGGACGAAAGGGTCTGTTTCTGTCCCTAATTCTGCCATGATATGCCAGTCGCCATTACGCCAACGGTAGATGCTTTGCTTCACATCGCCCACGATAAGCAGGGTATGCCCCTCTCCTGCCAATACATCGGCGATAAGCGGACGGAACACCTCCCACTGCAAGGTACTGGTATCCTGAAACTCGTCTATCATAATATGCTTGTAGCGAATACCCGCCTTCTCCAAGATGAAATCGGCATCACCTTTTTTGAGTGCAGCGCGGAGGGTATTTGCCGTCTCGGCTAAAAGCATACGGTTGTCGTCCTGCAAGGTATATCTGATCTCGTGGAGAAGGCTCTGCATAAGCCGCATATCACTTAGGCATTTCCCCGTCAGTTCGTATTCATAATACCGTTTTAGGCATTCTTTTGCTTGTTCGCATATGGATTGCCAAAGCGGGTCGGTATTCTTCTCCATTTTTTTCTCGGTGAGCGCACGGAATATGTCTTTTTTAGCAAGCGTCCTATCTCCTGCCATTGACCGCTCTAAGCGTGCAATGGCATTGGCATAATCCCTATCAGGCTTATTCGCACCCTCGTTTGCTATTTTTGCTTGCGCCACCATATTCTGCAAGTTCTGCATCTCGGGCAGGCTACGCCAACGACTCAATGCCTGCTGATAGCGTCTGATAACGGTCTCATCCAACTCCACTTCTCCATCCGAGATAAGCATCTGTACCTGCTCTTTGAACAGTTCCAATGCCTGCTCTATAATTGTACCACGCACATCCCATTTGCGTTCCTGCCCTATCTGCTCTTGCAGGTATTCCGCCATAATAGCGCGTAGCCGCTCGTTCATATTCGTGGTGAGCATTCTATCTACGGCATGGATGATGACCTGCTTCAAATTCAGTTCCACCCGAAAGCCAGCCCCCTTGTCCAACATCTTTGCCATACCCGACAACAGGGTTTGCAAAAACGAGTCGATGGTGCTGACCTGCACACTGTCGTAGTCCAACAACATCTGGCGAAAACAGTGCTCAGCACGCCGTACGATGGTGGCATCGTCCAAAGAAACGGAGGCATTGAAACGGCTGAACATCAAAGCCTTCTCCAAGAAATTCTTGTCCACCGTACCTGTTGCTATGCTATATAGATAGCCCAAAATACGCTCTTTCATCTCGGCGGTTGCCTTGTTGGTGAACGTAACCGCCAGGATATTGCGATAACTTTCACCGCTCAACAACAGCCCTACATAATAGGCTGCTAAGGTGAAGGTTTTGCCCGTACCTGCGGAGGCACGGCAGACACTCATTGGATGTAATCTATCTATTGCCATACTATCTCGTTTTTGCCCTGCAAAGGTACGATTTTATTTTGAGATATGCAAATATAATCATCCGGGCGGCAAATGTCGATGTTTGCCGCCCGGATGATACAACTTTGTGGTTTACCTATATCTTCAAATTCAGACTCAAGAAATAGGAACGGGGAATGGATGGACCATAGATATAGGAAGCATCACGCTCCATACCTTGGTCTATGTCGCGCTGGAACTGGTCAAGCAGGTTCTTCACTCCTACTGCAATTTCCAAGGTGTAGGGCGTATGGGCGGCTTGTGCCTCCTTGCTGTCGGACACGTGTGCTTTTTTGCGGTCATACAAATGGATTTCGTAGCCTATCTTGGCATCCCACTCGAAGAATATAGGACTTTCCGTTTCGATGTCAGCAGGGATATAACCTGCATAATGCTGCAATAGCATGCGCCCTGTCACCTTACCGTTGGTGGTGATTTTAAGACCATGCACAGGTTCAACATTTGCCAAGAAATAACCATAATGCTCGGGCGTGCGGAACATACGGCGTTGAGCGGCTATGCTTTCCGACCACTGGAACGGCTCAATATAACGGCTGTGATTATACGTGTAGCCTGCCTGAAAAGAAAACATTTTACCATACGCCACTTTGCCTTCCACATTCAATCCCGCAACCCTTGCGCCAGAAGCATTGGTGCGCGTGAGCAAAAGATTTCCTTGGTCGTCATGTCCATTCTCCACCAAAGCAAACACATTATCCAACTGGGTGAAAAAGCCCTCCACAGTCAGGTTGCAATCCCATTTGCCGAAACGCTCATATAGATCAATACTACCGCTCACCGAATTGGCATACTCGGGCTTCAACCCGTCGGTAAGGGTGATTAGCGACACTTCACCCCCTACTGCCCCTACGTGCAAATCCTCGTCATACGCCTGTGGTGCACGGTAGCCGCTGGCATAACTGAGGCGCAGGATAACTTGCTCAATGGGCGTATAGCGGATATTGGCACGAGGCGAAAAGATAGGCTTGGACAACATGCTATGCTTCTCCAAACGCCCGCCTATCAAAACAGACCACGCCTTGTTCTTCCATTCGTTCTGCACGTAGCCGCCATACAGATGCACTTGCTGGAATATATTGCGGTTGTAACCAAGAATCTGGTCGTGGAGATTGTTGTAAGAATACTCCAAACCTGCACTCAAGTCGGCATTCATACGCCCACAAGGATACGAGAAACGGTACTGCGCACCCGTGACAGACGTGATGTCACGCGACTTGCCATACGCATTCGGGTTGTAGTTCGTACCGAAATAACTGCTGCGGTTGATATGCTGGAAGGAAGAATACACACTCACAAAATGGGTATTATCGGGCGTATAATAGTCCCATTTCAGGCTTGCGGCATCGATATTGTGGCGCAGTTGTTCCGTCAAGGGTGATTCGTGCGGTTGCACACTGTCTATGCCATAGCCACCACGACGTTGCTCCGTAGTATGGTGGTATTCGGCTACCAACTTGGAATAGTCGGTCGTCTTGAAGAAAGAGCGGAAACCGGCAGTGGTCGTTCCTAAAAGTGGAGACTCTGAATAGCCATCCCCATCGCGGTCGTATTGCTGGCGATTGCGCTGGATACCAAACAAGTAGATACCCGCCTTTTGGTTCTCGTTTACCACACTGGCATTCATACTCGTGCTGATATCATAGGTTCCCTTTTCTGTAAAACTGCTGCTATGGGATACGTTGAAGAAATTACGCGTAGGCTCCTTGGTGATGATATTCACCACCCCAGCAATGGCATTTGCCCCAAACAGCGCACTGCCCCCACCACGAATAACCTCTACCCTATCTACCATACCCACAGGAATCTGCTCCAAGCCATAGACCGATGCCAAAGAGGAAAATATCGGACGGGAATCCATCAATATCTGGCTATACTGCCCCTCTAAGCCATTGATACGCAACTGCGGTGCTCCGCAATTGGAACATGACTGCTCCACACGTAGTCCCGTCTGAAAATTCAACACGTCTGCCATAGAAACAGAGTTGGTATTCTCCATCATCAGCGGCGAGATGACATTGACAATGGTTGCCACCTCCTTTTGCTTCGTCTCATACTTATTGGCAGTCACTACCACATTGTCTAATACAAACGATTGCTCCTGCAACTCCACACGCAACTCTACGGTGGTGTCCGTCGCCAATACGACCTCGCGCTTCTCTGTCTCATAACCCATCATAGAAAACACGATCGTCAAGCGTCCTACGGGCAGATTCTTCAAATAGTAATGTCCTGTTTCATCCGTAAGTCCACCAATGCTTGTCCCTTCTACCTGCACATTCACAAATGGTAAATGTTCCTTGGTATGCGCATCCAATACATGCCCCATCAGATGCGCATCCGTAGCGGCAAATAGCGGCATACACATACCCAAACACATAGTCGCCAACCAACTATACACAATACTTCTTTTCATCCTTACATATACATAGTTTACGAAATCTACTGCAAAAGTACTGCTTTTTTCGGATATGTGCAATACCCAAAAATGGGGAGAGACAAAACTATCGGTTGTAGAGTCCAAATAGAAATGCAAATTTTGGGTAGTGTTTCTATTTGGACTATTTGCTTTTCTTTAATAGCACAATAGAAACATAGGCACAAGGTGGTTTGTGCCTATGTTTCTGCAATAAATATGTATCAGGGGACTAATTGGAGATGAACCGCAACATAGCGAGGGGTGAGGGTCGCAGGGGGGAATACAGAACCAGGATGGTTGTTGGACGCTATGCGATTATTTCTATGCGGCTACTTTTATACAGTTATTTCTATGCGGTTGCCCTCCGGGTCGCTCACTACACTCTCGTAATAGCCGTCGCCTGTGGTTCTGGGATGGCTCAATACACAGTAACCTTCTGTCTGCAATTGCATCGTCAGGCTATCCACTGTATCCTTATCCCCCACGCTGATGGCAAGGTGCGTCAGTCCCATCATTTTCTCTCTTTCGGGAGGAGATACTAAGTCGGGGATATGCATCAGTTCGATACGTGTATCGTCATCCTCAAACGACAAGAAATAGGATTGGAAGTGTTTGGAGGGATTAGTGTATTTATCCCCACAGGTCATACCAAAATACTTGGTATAAAACTGACGAAGTAGTTCTAAATCATTCGCCCAAATGGCAATATGGGTTATTTTTCTTGTTTTCATTTCTTATTACTTATTCTTTGAGGGAAAGACTTGTCGGCTACTTGTCGGCTACTTCTCGGCTACTTGTCCGCTACATGACCCGTAGATGACCCGTAGATGACCCGTAGATGACCCGTGTTTGAGACGCAAGGAC
>X363_Desmarests_Spiny_Pocket_Mouse__coassemble_428_pt1 | contig 27280 bp, 21 predicted proteins | sample X363_Desmarests_Spiny_Pocket_Mouse__metabat2_low_PE_030 | metagenome-assembled genome bin X363_Desmarests_Spiny_Pocket_Mouse
TCCTAATCCCTACCGATAATCCTATCCTAATCCCTACCGATGCAAACTTATCCCCATTGAGATGCCACCCTTTCTCCCATATCTACCACAGCCCAAGGGACACATTGCCTTCGTCACTTTGTATGTATCACTCTCGCTTTCCTCTTACAGAAATATAATAATACGCTACATCCCCTCCTAAACGCAATACTATTCACTTACAACCTCCAACGATACACGTCCCCTCCGATATTCTTTTCCATCAAAACTGTCTATTTATTTACTCCTTCCCCCAAGGGACACATTGCTTTCGTCACTTTTATATGTATCACCTCACCTTTTTCTCATAGAACATAATACCTCGCTAAAAACACATCGCTTTATGACTACAAAACAACGTTTCCAGCATGTCTTGGATTGGTTTGCAGAGAATATGCCAGTAGCAGAGTCTGAACTCACGTATTCCAATCCTTTTGAACTGCTCTGCGCGGTTATGCTCTCGGCACAGTGTACAGACAAGCGGGTCAATATGGTTACGCCTGCCCTCTTTGCAGCGTATCCCACAGCGGAGCAGATGGCTACCGCCACCGTAGAAGATATTTATGCGTACGTAAAGTCCGTATCCTATCCCAATGCCAAGGCGACGCATTTAGTAGGTATGGCGCAACGCTTGGTGGAGGTCTATGGTGGACAAGTACCCGACAATATAGACGACTTGCAAACCCTGCCTGGCGTGGGGCGTAAGACTGCCAATGTGGTATGTGCCGTTATCTGGAACCAGCCTACTATGGCAGTGGATACGCATATCTTCCGCATTTCCGAGCGTATAGGACTCACTTCGAATAGCAAATCCCCTCTCGACACAGAGAAACAGTTAGTCCGCTATATCCCTCTTGACCTTATCCCCAAGGCACACCACTGGCTTTTGCTCCACGGCAGATACGTCTGCAAAGCCCGTAAACCTCTCTGTGCGACCTGCGGACTCCAACCTTTCTGCCGCTACTACATCCATAACCGCTCCTAACCAAAGTCCCTCCTTCATCATCTCTGCATACCTTTTCCGCACATGATGCAAAAAGTCCGCAAGTCTCTCTATGGGACTTGCGGACTTTGTCTCTTCCTCAGTATCCGCAGTAACGCGGGTTTCTGAAAAGAAATTATCTATTCCGTCTTATTGGAAATTAGCGCGGTTGTCTTCCACCTCGGCTTTCTCTTCCAAGAGCGCAATGGCTTGATAGGGGAGGCTGTATGCAGTGCGTGCGGTCAGCGAGGCTTTCTCCTGCTCTGCATCAAACTCGCCTGCTGCTACTGTTTTCGCACCTGTCTTCACTACGAATACACCCATATTTCCTTGGATTGGTTCGCTCAGTGTGTTTTCGCCCAAAGCCAATGTAGCACCAATCACAGCAGGTTCTGCCCCAGCATTGCCAAAGCGGTAGTCTGCCAGCGATACCTTCTCTACGGTCTGCACCGTTGCGTCTGCTACCTTCGCAGCATCTTCCAAAGAAGACACGCCTTCCAACATCTTGGTGATGTATTTTGCCTTTGCGTTGTTGGTAGCCTCCAATACGAGTTCTGCGCGCACTGCCTCCAATGGACGATAGTCTCCATCGTTTACCTCTGTCAGCATTGCCACTACAAATTGGTCTCCACATTCAAACACATCGCTCACTGCTCCTTCTTTTGCCTCAAATGCCCAACGTACGATAGGACGGCTTGCTTTCAAGTTGCCCACTTTATCCGTTGTAGCCAATAGGTTGTACTGTGGTACGACCACCATACCCTTTTCTGCGGCAGCAGCGCGTACTGCCTCTTCCGTAGGATTGGCGACAATAAACTGTTTTGCTTGGTTGTATAGTGTAGAATAAGTCTTGCTGGATGCTGTCACGTTGCGTTCGAGGATAGCCAACTGCACTTTCGGCGTGGCAGGACTGATGTCCAACACCTCAAAGGTCTGCTCGTTGATGCCTTGTGTGATGGTGAAGCGTCCGCCACGACGGGTAGCCATTGCTTTCTCTGCCAGTTCCTTGGGCAGTTCATTGAGCGTGAACCAGCCAAGTTCCGCATCCTCTTGTCCCTCTACGGTGGCGATACCTTTGAGTTCCACGGAGTCGGGCAGGGAGTAGCCTGCTTTCATGATACGTGCCATCGAGTAGGTATTATCCTCGAAACGAATGTCTGTGCAGTCGCCTGCTTTGGCATTCTTGGCAAAGGCAAACGCTTTGTATGCAGCAGGTACGGTCTCTATGGAATAGTCGCGTCCATCGTAGGTCACATCAGAATTGGTGTTCACTACGAGTGCCACATCGTCTGTCGTGCGGAACTCCTCTTCAAGGCTTTCCATCAGATTCTTTGCATCTGCAAAGTCCTGCTCGGAGGGAGCGATGGGGAACGTGACGTATGCGATGGCGCGGTTTGGCGTCTGCTTGTATTGGTTCTTGTGTTGCTTGTACAGTGCTTTGATGTCGCTTTCGCTCACTTTCACAAGACTGTCAGCCACGGTGTAATAAGGTTTCACCACGTATTGTGCGGAAACGCTGTTTTGACGTGCATCAAACGCGTATTTTGCATCCAAGGAGTTTGCCTGCACCAAGTTTTGCAACAGGTTGGTGTATTTCTCCTGCATATAGGTCAGTTTAACGGCATTCTCCCAGTACATCCAATAGGACTTTGCCTGTTGCAGGTTGGCATTCTGCTCTGCGTCTTCGGTGTCTTGCTCAATGGCATTGAGGAACTGCACCAATGCTGCACGGCTGAACTGTCCCGTCTCATCTACAAAGGCGCGGCGCGCACGTATGATCTGGTGGGGATTTTGTCCGATGCAGAGTTCGCTCAATTCATCAGCGGTAATGTCCATACCAATCTTCTCTGCCTGCGCACGTAGGGTATAGTCCATCAGTATCATTTGCCATACCTGATTGCGTATCTGTGCCGATAAATCCTCATCGAAATCGGTACGTCCAGTCTCGATTTTATACACCTCAGTCAGTTGTTCACGAGCCGCCTCGTAGGTAGTGTAGTGTACATCTTGCCCTTCAATAGTAGCAATGTTTTCGCGTCCTTTGTTGAACAACGTACTTCCTGAATTCAGAAAGTCTCCCAAGATGAACGCAATCATTGCAACGCCCACAATCGTAATTAACAGGGCGCCGTGGTTACGGATTTTTTGTAAACTTGCCATAATATTGTTTTTAATTTTATTGCTATTGTGTTTCGCTGCTTATGGTTGCAGCACGTTGGTCTATACCGCGTGGTGTTGTATATTGTTTCACCTATACACCAAAAAGCACGCAAAGGTACTGTTTTTTTTTGATATATGCAAATTTATTTCGCAATTTATTGCTGTGTATCGCTATAAGTGCTATTTTGTAGAGTCCAACGACAAGTGCAAATGTAGTTAAGACTTTGGAAATAGACAGGTTCAGGTGGCAAAAAGCAGGCAACCGCACGAAATCTTACACTACATTCGTGCTGTGCGAATGGAATAGGAAAACAGTAGAGAGTACAAAGGGCAATCGTATGGTACAAAGGGCAAGAAACCGGTTTTGGAAGGAGAGTTTGATTTCGTTGTTTTAATAATTTGTTAGGCATTTCTTTATAAACAGTGAGAGGTTGTCTCTTTGCGTTAGACAACCTCTCACGAATACTATGTTATTAAAATTAGAATTTGTAGCGTACACCGATGGAAATACCATCAAACAAACCATATTCATTGAATGCTACGTGATTTTGGTATCCAGCAATACCGAGGTTTGGACGCCAGTCCACCGACAATTGCAGAGGAAACCAGAAATCGTACTCTATACCGATGTGACCTGCCACACCTACGTACCAGGAAGGATCAGAGAAATGGTACATACCTACTGCACCACCGACACCTGCGTACCAATGCCATTCGCCTTTCTCGTTCCAAGGTACTACTGTGTTTCCTGGATCAATCCAGTCATAGGTACATACACCACCGATACCATTGAAAAGAGGAATGTTAACAGCCAAGTCAATCATATTGGTTTCGCCAAATCCGTGTTGATACGAGAAACCAATACCATAACCGATGTTACCACCGATTGCGCGAGGTTGTGCCACAGCGAAAGCGACACTCGCTACTGCCATTACGGCAATCATGAGAATTTTTTTCATCATTGTAAGTAGTTAATAAATTAGTTGATCGTTGTCAAACAAAGGAAACACCCTACATATTGTTTGGTATTTGCTCTATACACCTCGTTTTGTGCCACATCGGCGTTGGATTTGGCTGCCATATGGCAGGTAGCAAACACAATGAATAAAGGATATGTGCAGTCTTACCAATTAGGATTGTTGCTATACGATATGTATGCTCGTCCTTGTCCTGGCGTTTCTGCTACACCATTGTAATTCGTGATTTGCCCATACAGAACGACAAAGTCCCCCACGGCGATCTTGTCCATATCGGATTCACTCATCTTCTTTCCGTCTTTGCCATATACCTGGTACGCCTCAAACTCGCGCGTGACAGTTGCCGAACCATCCACAGCAGCCACATAGAATGTGGCATTGCCATATTGCTTCATACCGCTCTCGTGTTTTGAATCGAGGCGTGAGATAAATCCCTTTATGTAATATTTCTCTGTGGTGGTCTTGCCCGCACCGATAGAGTCTGCTATGTCGCAAGCGCGGTACACGTTGATCGCTTCCTCGGGTACTACCGCTCCTTCTGGGTCGGGCGTAGGCTCGGGATCTGGTGCATGGAAAAGCGGGTTGCTACTGGAGTAGATATACGCCTTACCCTGTCCGACGGTCTCAAAGGTGCCGTTGTAGTTGGTCAACTGACCGTAGATTACTACATAATCATCCACCTTGACATAATCCAAAGAGGTGATGCGATTTCCGTTTTTGCCATACAACTGGTATGCCAGCAAGTTCTTGTCCTTATTCTTGCGCCTGTTGTCCACCATATAGAAGACTGCGTTGCCGTAGTTCGTGACGGCACTCTCATTGTTGCCGTGCAAACTGGAAATCCAGCCTTTCACATAGTACTTCTCTGTGGTCACCGCGCCGCTTTCCAAGGCCGCACAAATGGCACGCGCAGAATCAACGGTAATCGCTCCTTCTGGAATTTCTACCATAGAAATGTCAGGGTCGGGCGCGTAGATGATGGAATCCTGGTTGAACGTATTGTCGCCGGGGTGGGGAATATATGACTGTTCATCACACGAAACACAAAACATCATCGTGCCAAGCATCAAAGCGGATAGGGAGTGAACCGATTTCATAAGGTGATTTTCTATATGAGAATTCAAAAACTGGGCACAAAGGTACAACTTTTTTATGAAATGTACAAACAAATAATGAAAAATAACGATTTTCTCTTCAAAAATTTGTGCGATTAAGAAAAAAGTTGTATCTTTGCACGCTTTTTGACGTATAGAAGGAACGTGTAAGGAACGGTATGCGTTGTGGAGCGATGCCATTGGATGGTATGCTTACAACACAGCAAATAAAAATATTTATTTATAGGAGGATAAAATTATCGCACCAAATGTACCCAAACGCCCTATTCGAGGGCGAGTAGAAAAAGAAATGCCAAACCGTATCAACGATAAGATACGCGGCGTGCATGAAGTCCGCCTTGTAGGCGACAATGTGGAGCAAGGGATTTATTCGTTTCAGACAGCGCTCCGTATGGCCGACGACCAGAATCTGGACTTAGTGGAAATCTCACCCAATGCCGATCCTCCTGTATGTAGAATCCTGGACTATCAGAAGTTCCTGTATCAAAAGAAACGCAAGGAGAAGGAAGCAAAGGCCAACTCCAAGAAGATGGAGGTCAAAGAGATACGTTTTGGGCCTCAGACCGATGACCATGACTACAACTTCAAGTTGAAGCATGCGCAAGAGTTCTTGAAAGAGGGCAACAAGGTGAAAGCCTACGTATTCTTTCGCGGTCGTTCCATCGTGTTCAAAGAACAGGGAGAATTGTTGCTTGCACGTTTTGCCAATGATTTGGCAGAGTACGGCAAACCGGAAGCGATGCCTAATTTAGAGGGAAAACGGATGTTTTTGCATCTCGTCCCTAAAAAAGGATAAACACAGATGAGCCACAAATGATGCCCTTTGCGTTCGAATGAACGATTAGGGTTAAACCATAGTCTGCGGGCTACCAATGGCTGCCTCAGACTCTAAATATTAACATTTAATTATTCACAAAATGCCAAAGGTAAAGACTAATTCCGGTGCTAAAAAAAGATTCGTTCTTACCGGAACGGGTAAAATCAAGCGTAAACACGCTTTCAAGAGTCACATCTTGACGAAGAAGACCAAAAAACAGAAACGCAACCTGACTCACGTTGCAATCGTAGACCACTCCAACATGCGTTCCTTGCGCGAGTTGCTGTTGCTACGTTAAGTTATTAACCACCAAATTTAGTATTAAATTATGCCAAGATCAGTAAATCACGTCGCTTCTCGTAACCGTCGTAAGAAGATCATGAGCCTCACACGAGGCAATTTTGGTGGCCGTGCCAACGTATGGACAGTTGCCAAAAACACTTGGGAGAAAGGTCTCCTGTATGCTTACCGTGACCGTAAGGCCAAAAAACGCAATTTCCGCGCGCTGTGGATCCAGCGTATCAACGCTGCCGCTCGTTTGGAAGGTTTGAGTTACAGTCAATTGATGGGTGCGCTCAAAAAAGCAGGTATCGAAATCAACCGCAAGGTGCTCGCAGACCTCGCTATGAACAACCCACAAGCATTCAAGGCTATCGTAGAGAAAGCAAAGCATTGATCTTCTCGTGAATGTGCAAAAAGGAGACTATCTAAAAAATTAGGTAGTCTTCTTTTTTTTGTTGCTTTATCCGCAACCAGTGTTTGGCTCGTCTGGCTGAATGGTTGACGTGGTATGATAAATACCGATGATGACGTATTTCTCCTGGGTGTTCCCTCTTTGCTGTTCTCTTATGATAGTATTAACCGACGGGTAGTAGGCTCTGCGCTTTGAACAATCGTTTTTTTTGCACCAAAAGAATGGTAAAATTTGGATATACGAGAAAAAAAATGTATCTTTGCAAGCGGTTTACAAGACGAGCCAGACGGCAGAAGAGACACATAGGTGACGAAGTAGAATGTGGTTTAGGAAAGCAATGCGTGTAGAATTGTGTAACGTGTTGATTAAAAATGGACTATAAACCAAATACGGTGATGGTGAACCTATGTGTAGCCTACAAAGGAGCGGAATGGTGCTTTGCCGGTCAGTAGAATTAAAACCGTTTTTATCGGCATATGTAGTACGATGAAACAAAAATATAAAAAAATAATAACGAGACAAGCAATCCGTACTATGGAATAATCCCTAACCTGACCGCGACCTGTTCCGTAGATGTCCCGTAGGTGACCCGTAGGCGACCCGTGAGGTCATCTTGATGGATAATAGCGGGTATTGGAAATGATTTTTAATACTTTTGTTTCTATTCTATACTTATTTTAATACAATAAAGAGGATAGTGCTTTATGGTATCACTCAGCATAAAAGCCGTATGACACGATGCCTTGAGCAAAAATAGCACGCTAAACGAAAATATGACACCGATAGATGAACGAGAGATATTGAGACGGAGAGATATGCGGGAGGTTTTCACTTTTACCATCGATCCCGCAGACGCAAAGGACTTTGACGATGCCCTGTCTTTTGCGGTATTGGAAGATGGCTTATATCAAGTGAGCGTGCATATAGCAGACGTGAGCCATTACGTGCACCCGAACGACGAGGTGGATGTGCAAGCATACAAGCGAGGGACGAGTACGTATTTAGTGGACAGGGTGATACCTATGCTGCCCGAAGAGTTATGCAATGACCTCTGCTCGCTGCGCCCGAATGAAGATAAACTATGTATGTCGGTGGTGTTCACGATGGATGCAGATGCCGAAGTGCGCAAGTACAAAATCTGCCGCACGGTCATCCGCTCGAACGCCCGTCTGAACTATGATGAGGCACAGGACATGATACAATCGACAGCGGAAAGGGACAACGAACTGGAGCGCGTGGTGCGGCAATTGGACGCGTTGGCACGGATACTGCGAGGGAAACGATTTGAGGCGGGGGCGTTGGTGCTGGAGCAGGATGAGATGCGGTTTCGGTTGAATGAAAAAAGAGAACCCATAGAGATATACTTTGAGCGTCCCAACGAGGCTCACCACCTGATAGAAGAGTTTATGCTACTCGCCAACCGCACGGTGGCAACGGCAGTGGGGAAGAAAGCGTTTGTATATCGTATCCATGACAAACCCGACAAGGACAAGATGCGGGAACTGAAAGCCTTCAAGAAACGGATGGGACAGAAGGTACAGCAGCAGGTACTGGACATGCTGACCGTGCGGGCAATGGCGAAAGCCAAGTATTCTACGCACAACATCGGACATTACGGCTTGGCGTTCAGTCATTACACCCACTTTACATCCCCTATCCGTCGGTATCCAGATCTGATGGTGCATCGGCTTTTGGAGAAATACCTCCTGCAAGGGAAAGGCGAGACATTGCCTCGATCCGTGCTGGAGGATATGTGTGAACACTGCTCGGCGCGAGAGACAGACGCACAGATGGCAGAGCGTGACTCCATAAAGCAGTACCAAGCCCTATGGATAAGCAAGTATATTGGTGAGGAGGCAAACGGACACATATCGGGGGTGACGGATTTCGGGATTTTTGTGCAGTTGGATGACAACCGCTGCGAAGGATTAGTGCGTATCAACCGTTTGGTGCCGAACGATTACATGGTATATGATGAGAAGAACTATCGCCTGATAGCCGAGGAATCGGGCAGGACATTTACCTTGGGTGATGCCGTTCGCGTGAAGATTGTGCGTGCGGATGCGGAAAAAAGGCAGATAGACTTTGTGTTGGCAGAAGATGAACAGTCTATGCCGCCCAGGAGACGCAGAAGACGATAGATTCGTCAAGATAGAATACATAGTAAAATCCATATACACATTGTGCTATGACACGAGACACTGCTATTTTCGACCTCATCGCCAAAGAGCGGGAGCGTCAAGTGAAAGGCATCGAACTGATTGCCAGTGAAAACTTTGTAAGCGACCAGGTCTTGGAGGCTATGGGAAGCGTGATGACCAACAAGTATGCAGAGGGCTATCCCGCACACCGCTACTACGGCGGCTGTGAGGTGGTGGATCTAAGCGAGGAGTTGGCACGTACACGACTCAAAGAACTCTACGGCGCGGCATACGTGAACGTACAGCCGCATTCTGGCGCACAGGCCAATATGGCAGTGTTCATGGCTTGCCTGAAAGCAGGCGACACCTTTATGGGGCTGAACCTCTCGCACGGCGGACACCTCAGCCACGGCTCGGCAGTGAATTTCTCGGGACTGATGTTCCATGCGATAGATTACAGTCTGAAAGAAGAAACAGGGCGTGTGGATTACGACGAGTTGGAGACACGTGCGCGAGCAGAGCGTCCGAAACTGATTATCGCGGGCGCGAGTGCGTACAGCCGCGAGTGGGACTATGCCCGTATCCGCAAGGTAGCCGATGAGATAGGCGCGATATTCATGGTGGATATGGCGCACCCTGCGGGTTTGATTGCCGCAGGGCTCCTGGAAAATCCTGTGAAACATGCACATATCGTTACTTCGACCACCCACAAGACCTTGCGTGGCCCGCGCGGCGGTATCATCTTGATGGGGCAGGATTTCCCCAATCCATGGGGTAAGACGACGCCCAAAGGCGAGGTGAAGATGATGTCGGCACTGCTTGATTCTGCTGTATTCCCAGGTACACAGGGAGGACCGTTGGAACACGTGATAGCCGCAAAGGCTGTGGCGTTCGGCGAAGCACTGAGTCCCGAATTTGTTACTTATCAGAAGCAGGTGAAGACCAATGCCGCCGTGATGGCACAAGCCTTTATGGACAAAGGGTATAAAATCATCTCAGGTGGCACGGACAACCATAGCATGTTGGTGGATTTGCGCACAAAATATCCTGATTTGACAGGTAAGGTCGCAGAGAAAGCCTTGGTTGCCGCAGACATCACAACCAACAAGAATATGGTGCCGTTTGACACTCGCTCTGCTTTCCAGACCTCAGGTCTGCGCTTTGGCACGCCCGCCATCACCACACGCGGACTGAAAGAAGACAAGATGCCATGGATAGTAGAACTGATAGACCGTGTGCTGCAACAGCCCGAATCGGACGCCGTGATAGCCAGCGTACGCGCAGAAGTAAATCGTGAGATGACCCAGCATCCGCTGTTTGCATGGTAAGAGAATGGGAAATTACGCATTTTGAGATACTCGGCAGAGCAAATCGACTTGCTCTGCTGGGTATGAGATAGATAACGCCAATTTCAATTTCAACCCGACCACATGAGACGACTTCGCATAATCGTATGGTTCGTTATGGGGATATGTCTGAGGAGTATGCTCGGCTATGCCCAGACGCGAGTGTATGTATCCGATGCAGAGACATGGTGCAGACAATCACTACACCAATATATTGGTCAGACCATCGTGTTTGACTGCCCGATGTATATCACCTACAACGCGCGTGGTAATTATTCTGTGTCGCCAAGGCGTCTCTATAGCCCCACCAACCAGGCCTTGCCCAAAAGCGATGCGTACTATCGCTTGGAGACGCTGAACGCATGCGGATATGTTTCCATCGCCAACCTGCCAGGCTATCATCGTTGTGGCGAGGTGATAGAAGGACTGACCGTGAGCGTGCAGTCGGAGAATAGCATCACGTACCAGAACGGTACATTTGTGTGGAACAGTCGCGACGATATGAATAGGCGTGTTCCTGCGCTGAGCGATAAGGCTGAACCGAGACTGATCGTGTGCGCTATGAACCTGGAGTATTATTTAGTGGAGCAATTCCGACAGAGCGGCAGTATGGGACCCGCCAGTTCCTCAGAGCATCAGAAACAACGTGCCAAGATAGCCGCCGCGATGCAAAAGATGGCAGCAGACATATACGGATTGGTGGAAGTGCAGCAGGGGCAAAACGCACTGAAAGAAATTGCAGAAGATTTAAGCCGCAATACGGGCTATCCGTACGATTTTATCAACGATGGCGGCTCAGCGAATGGCACCTATACCAAGTCGGGCTATGTATATCGAAGCGACAAAGTGGAGCCTGTATTCCAGATGTACGACAACAATACGGTCGTGCAAAACCGCAAGAAAGTACAGGCATTCCGTGAGTTGAGTACCGATGAGACATTCCTCTTTTCCCTCAATCATTTCAAAGCCAAGTCGGGTAGCGGTTCTGGCCTGGATGCCGATCAGGGCGATGGGCAGGGGATATTCAACTACTCGCGTACGCAAGAAGCCTTGTCCGTATTGAGCCAGTACACCCGCGTGGCATCCGAAACGCAAGAGAAGGACATCCTGATAATGGGGGACTTGAATGCATATGCCAAGGAAGACCCTATCACCACTTTTACCAACAAGGGGATGATAGACCTGCATCGCGCCTTTCACGCCGACAGCAGTTATAGTTACGTGTTCGGCGGGAAAGCGGGCTATCTGGATCATGCCATATGCAATACCACGCTATACCCGCAGATAACAGGTATGGCGGCATATCACATCAACTCGGACGAAGCGGACGAATACACCTACGATAAATCGAACGACCGAACAATGTTCCGTTGCTCCGACCACGATCCTATCTTGGTGGGATTGGCATTGGATGGCAGTTTGGAATACAATCCTGAACTAAACCTTGAACGAGAAGGTAGCACGCTGATTATCAACAATGCACATCCTGAATTGTATCCGTCGTTCTACGCAATATATACCATACAGGGCTTGCTCCTGCAACAAGGTGAGATCAATAGCAATACTTTCGTGATACCCACACCCAGCCATCAAGGAGTGTATATCATTCAAGTGTACCACGAGGGTAAAATAAGTACGAAAAAGATAACGATATAGGATATGATGCAGTCGTTGTTTGACACGGAGGAAAGTCTGGATCGCGCGGAAATACAAGCGCTGCGGAAAGAATTGGCAGCACATAATTACCGATACTATGTGCTGGATGAACCTACTGTCTCCGACCAGGATTTCGATCGGAAGATGCGCCGATTACAAGACTTGGAGGCGCAGTATCCCGATATGTTCGACCCTACGTCGCCGACTCAACAGGTGGGGTCAGATTTGGCAACGAAGCAGAATGGCGGCAAATGGGAACAAGTGGCGCACCGCTATCCCATGCTATCGCTTGCCAACACCTATTCGCAGGAAGAGATAGAAGATTGGCTTCGAAAACTTCCCGAAGGTGTAGAGATCGTATGCGAATTGAAATTCGACGGTCTTAGCATATCCCTATGGTATGAAAATGGCGAGTTGGTCAAGGCCGTTACGCGGGGGGATGGGCAGAAGGGAGACAATGTGGTGAACAACATCAGGACTATTCCTTCTATCCCTTGGCATATCACAGGCGAGAATGTGCCTGCGCGTTTTGAGATGCGCGGCGAGGTGTTGCTTCCATGGGCAAATTTCGAGCGGCTGAACAAGGCACGCGCGGAGCAAGAGGAAAACCTGTTTGCCAACCCGCGCAATGCGGCGTCGGGTACGCTGAAACTGCAAGATGCGCGCGAGGTGGCAAGCAGAGGCCTGGACGCGTATCTATACTATATGCTGGGCGAAGACCTTCCGTTGCAGACGCATTACGACCGACTGCTGTTAGCCAGGCAATGGGGATTTAAGATAAGTGATTACACACGGGTATGCCATAGTCTGGACGAGGTCATGCAGTATATCGCGTATTGGCACGGCGCGCGCAAAGACCTTCCTGTGGCCACAGATGGTATCGTGCTGAAAGTGAACAGCCTCAAACAGCAAGCCGAGTTGGGATACACCGCCAAGACGCCACGCTGGGCAATCGCCTATAAGTTTCCTGCCGAGAAACAGAAAACGTTGCTGCGTGAGATCACCTATCAGGTGGGGCGGACAGGCGTGATAACACCCGTTGCCAATTTGGCGCCTGTGCATCTTTCGGGGACGGTGGTGCAACGTGCCACCTTGCACAACGAGGATTTCATCCGCTCGCTGTCTATTCAGCCAGGCGATATGGTGTATGTGGAAAAAGGAGGGGAGATTATCCCCAAGATAGTAGGAAAAGAACTGTCTGATACCGCGCCAACGGCATCCGCATACCGCTTCCCGACAACCTGTCCCGAGTGTGGCACACCGTTGGTGCGTGCGGAGGGAGAGGCAGCCTGGCGATGCCCCAACGAGCAGGGATGTCCGCCACAGATAAAAGGGAAAATCGTGCATTTCGTTTCACGTCGCGCTATGAATATCGAGGGTCTGGGCGAGGAGACCATAGACCTGTTGTATGCGCAGGGCCTGTTGCACAACATAGCGGATATTTACACACTGTCTATTCAAGATTTAGCCGAACAGGAACGGCTGGGGGAGAAGTCGGCGCAAAATATCCTCAACGGCATTGAGAACAGCAAAAATGTGCCGTGGGAACGCGTGCTGTTCGCTTTGGGTATTCGTATGGTGGGAGAGACCACTGCAAAGAAAATAGCGCAGCATTTCCCCTCCATAGAGGTGCTGCGTGCCGCTGACAAGGAACAACTGACTGCCATTGACGATGTGGGTGAACAGATAGCCGACAACATCATCGCATTCTTTCAGGATAGCGAAAACCTGCGTATTATCGCGCAATTGCAAGCCTATGGCATACAGATGGAAGGTGCGGGAAAGGTGGTGGTATCCAATAAGTTGCATGGTTTATCTATCGTTATATCGGGCACATTCGCACAGCATAGTCGAGACGAGTACAAGGCGATGATAGAAACCCATGGCGGGAAAAATGTAGGCTCCGTGAGCAAGCGGACATCGTTTATCCTCGCAGGCGAGAATATGGGGCCAGAGAAGCGGAAGAAAGCAGAAGCCTTGGGCGTGGACTTGGTGACGGAGGAGCAGTTCTTGAAGATGATAACAGAAGAAAACGCGTAGTATTACATAAGCAAAAAGGGAATACGCTAAAATTTCTTAATAAATATATGCGTTGTCTTCCTGATGTCCTCAAAGTGTTGAGAGCGGTCAGGTAGCGGTTAGGTAGCGGTCAGGTAGCCAAGAAGCAGCCATTCACCCACTGATTGTTTATTAACATTTGTTGATAGTATCCCTAAACGGTAGATACGATAGAAACACGATTTTAATTCAACCAACAGGTAGCCGAAACGAATAAAAAGCAATGCATATCAAGGAAATTATCTATACATTCGTAGCGAAGCACCAACCTGCGAGGCGCATTCAATGGCCGCATTGGCAGCAGGTGCAACACGTATTAGTGTTGTATGACAGTGATTTGGAAGAGCAGAATATGTTTATCCAGACCATCAAAGACGAACTGCGACGCCATCATATAGATGCCTATTTTGTAGGGTATGTCCCCAAAAAGGAGATACAATCTGCTGTGCTATCGCGTGACCAGATACTTGGAAAACAGTCGTTTACCTTCTTTGGCTATCCCAGGAAAGGACTGCTTTCCGAACTGTTGGGCAGACATTATGACTTGGTGCTGAATTTGAGCCAATCCAACACGCTGCCCGTTCGCTATATGTGCCTGTTGGCGGACGCTTCGTTCAAAGCAGGAATGCAGTTTGACGGAGGCGCACCGTCTCCATGCAACCTGCAGATACAGACGTCTCACAAGGGCGATCCCATTTTCCTATTCAGACAGATACTCCACTATTTAACTGAGATACAAAGCAATGACTAATTTTAATATCGCCTCTTTGCAGGGGCTTGGCACCGCACTGATTACTCCGTTCAAAAAGGATAAGACCATCGATTTTGTGGCATTGGGTGCGCTCATTGAGCAGCAGATTGCATCGGGGGTGGACTACCTGGTGGTGCTTGGCACTACCTCCGAAGCCGTGACTCTGAACGAGATGGAACGCCTCACGGTGCGAGACTATATCATCCGCCGTGTGGCAGGGCGTGTGCCATTGGTGTTAGGTGTCGGTGGCAATAACACCCAGCATGTATTGGAGGAAATCCAGCAAGTTGCCCTGATATTGAAACAGCACTTTGCGGCTATTCTATCGGTTTGCCCATGCTATAATAAACCCACGCAAGAGGGTCTATACCAGCATTTTACGGCTATTGCAGAGGCTTGCCCCATCCCAGTGATTTTGTATAATGTACCGGGACGAACAGGCGTGAATCTGTTGCCCGAAACCGTCGTGCGTATCCGCGAAGCACAGCCCGAAAAAATAGTTGGCGTAAAAGAGGCGAGCGGCAATGTAACACAAATACGCCACCTGCTATCCCTTGTACCCGAGGATTTCCTGGTAGTTTCAGGGGACGATGCACTGGCTTGCGAACTAATGGAGATTGGCGCAAAAGGACTTATCTCCGTTGCCAGCAATGCTTTCCCTGCGGTATATCGCCGAATCGTACACGAGCAAGACCGCACCTTGTCAAGCCAGTATAGCGAAATCGTGCGTCTGCTTTTTGCCGAAGGCAATCCTGCGGGCATAAAATGTGTGCTTGCGCAGACACAGCATATAGACAACGTGTTGCGTCTGCCGTTAGTGGCTTGTTCGAAGAAACTGCAAGCAGAGATTGGCGATGCACTATCTGCTTTGCCTGTGCTATGAGAGCCTAATTATGATACAGTTGTGCTTATGCCTTTTTTGTGTCTCGATCACGGGTCATCTACGGGTCATGTAGCCGACAACTCTGTTTCTCAACAACACACGCCATAGCGAATGAAGCCGCTATGGCGTGTGTTGTAGTAAGAAGGGTGGTGTGGCTTGTTGCCCGCAGTACGGATTTATTGCAATTTCACGCCCAATAGGTTGTACGTTCCCTCGGGGGTAACCACCACGACGCTACCGTCCTGCACGCTTAGGTGCGCTTTGGTAGTCTCTTGTGTGGTCTTTTCTATACCTTGCCCTTGTGTTACCAATACCGCCATGGGGATAAATACATCCACTGCTCCGCGTGAGCGCAGACGCAGGTATGCTTCGTGTACACCTAATTCAGCAGATTGGAATCCCACTGCCAATATACCCCCTTCGGCAGGTAGTTCTGTGGGTGTAATGGTGAAACTGCTTGGGTTTGCACCTGCTTTGGTCACGCTGATTGGTTCCGTCAGGTTCTTGCCTTCTACGGTCACTCCCACAGCCTTAATCGCATTGGGATTAGTGGTCATAATGATGCTCACGGAGTCGGTGGTGATGGCGGGCAGGTCTGTGCGTCCCCACGACACATCGTCTATGAGATAGGTGGCAGCACCTTCTTGTCCGCTGTTGCCCGTGAAGCGGAATGCCATAAAGAACACATCCGCGATGTTTTCCTGCCCTGCTAAGTTGATATGCAGGTCTATCCAATCGCCCGACTCGTCCGCTGTACGCGGCACGGCTATCTGCAAGTCTTGGAAGAATATGTCGTTCGGCTCGGTTGCATCGATGTAATACACCTGCAAGTCGGCAGATTGTTCGTCCGACAGGTAATCACCGCGTACGCGGAAGGTGAATGTCCGTGCGCCTGCGTTCCGGTAATCCAAGGCGGGTGTCACTAACCACATCTCCAACGGTGTAGCATCTGGCTCCTGGTATATGTAGGCAGTGGCTTTTGCGCAATGCTCCACCACTACGTCGTTTTCTTTGTCGTCAAAGCCCCACCACGGGCGGTCGCCTTTCTTGACTACGTTTTGCCAGTCTTTGAGCACCAAAGTTTTGTTGTGTGTTGCTTGGTCGAAATGCTCGTTGAGCAGGGTATAAGGTTTCGACATATCCCATTTGAACTCGGTTGCCCAGTCTTTATCAGGATTTTCGGAGGACGGCGTGGCTGTGCCTGTCACCTTTATCTGCTGTTTCTGCGCCCCTGCGGTGCTCCAATAGATGGTGGCAGAATACTCGCCCACTTTGGTCGGGCGGAAGGTAATGACCGTCTGCGCTTCCATATTCTTTGGAATGAGGGTAGAGGAGATGACGAAAGCGGATGGCTCGTTGTCGTTGAGAATGGTAACCGTGATGTCTTCGGTGCAGTTGAGACTGCTTACCTGTATGGTATTGGAGACCGTTGAGCCAACGGTTGTCGTGAAGTGGGGTATGGAGTTCGGGCTGATAGTCAGTTCGGGCTTCTGCGTAGGGTCATTTGCGCTTGCCGATAGCGAGATACTCTTGAAATCCTGTGTCGCCTCAGGGCTTTCCACCATCAGATAGGCTTTGTGGCTACCTGCGGCAGTGGGGGTGTAATAGAGCGCCACCTGTTCTTCTGCCTCCGTCACTTCCTCTTTGTCAATGCGGAACATTCCTTTATTTGTACCCGATAACCATAGCGAAACCGGTTTCGTGGTGTTGCCCTGACGTATGGTAAGGGTGGCCATCAGTTTCTCTTCTCCTACGTTGGTGCTCACGCTGTTGATGCTCTCTGGCGATACGGTGAACCATGGGATGGTTTTCGCCTCACGTGTGAGCGAGAAGCCGTCAAACAGCACTTTCATCCCTTTTTTCACTTGTACGCTCACGCGAAAAGAGTTAGCATTCTGCGGTTTTGTGGTTGTCACGCTGAACTCCTGCCACCCCTCTCCTATGGGTAGCGTCTGGTTAAGCGTTGCGCTATCGTGCTGTCCTTCCGTGGGGCGATAGTATTCCCAAGCGCTGTTGAGCGATAAATCACCTTCGCTGGCGTCTATGACCTTGTAGTGGATAGTGAGGACGAAGGCTTGTCCTGTTACATCGGTCTGCAAGTCCACGCTTTGCGAGAGCGAAGCGGTGGCTTGCTTGATGTTTACGGTGCGGAACGCTTGCTCCCCGTCGTACACATCGGTAGTCTCTATGGCAATCTCTCCGCCGTTGAATGTCCAGTCTTCAAACTGTGCACCAAAGAGAAAATTGGGTGAGCCAATCTCGAAATCACCATTCAGAATAAGGTTGTCTTGCGCACACACCGCGCCTATGCTCAGCAGTGCAATGGTCAGTAGGCTACATAGTCTTTTCATATCGTTGTCTATTAGTCTTTATGTTCCATAAGAGAGAGTGAGGGCTGCCCAACGCCCTATGCGCAGGCAGCCCTATGGTATGTATTAGCGTACTACCTTGTAGGTGGTATTGCCTTTGCGGATGATGTTGATACCCGATTGCAAGTTGGATACTTGCTGTCCGAATATCGTGTAGATGGTGCTTGCCTCATCGGTATCTGCATGCTCAATCGCGGTGGTAGGTCCAGCCTCCACGATGTCTGCTTCGGTGCGAGGACGGATAGCCGTCCCTGCTGTATTGATGGAGATGCCGGTAACATCTGCTGCTTTCTCCGTTTTCTTTGTGCCAATCAGCGGATTGCCTTCATTGAGGTTGATGTTTGCCGAAACGCCGTCTTGTGTGATGGCGTTGTTGCCTTTCGTAAATTCTGGTTCTGTGAGGTCTATTGCAACACCTTTCACTTGTACCAGTTCCAGAAGATAGTCTGCTGCGTTGGCTTGGAGTTCTGCCAAGGTTACTACTTGCGGGGTGATGCTGTTGCCGCTGCTGAGCGCCGTAATAGGATTGTTGAGCCAGAACGTTTGTATGCCAAACGATTTTTCTCCGTTCATGAGTAGCAAGCCCGATACTTTGTCGCCCACTTGCAAAGACGCCATACCGTATTCGTCCACAATCTGTGTAGCCCCTGTAGCATCTTCGATGATGTAGTTATTGCTCCATGCAGATACGGCCTCCACGAACGTTACAACTGCCTCGCCTGTGTATGTCACCACAGTTGACCATGGCTCTATATCTGCGCATGCACCCTTCAAAGTTGCTATGTCGGCATATTCTGCGGGCGGTGCCATTACCATTCCCCATATCAGCGTAATCACAGCATCCTCTGCATTGGCTGTTGAGAGTGTGATGGTTTGTGTTGCTCCTTCGCATACCTCACTGAACGTGATGGTGAACGCCACCTCCACGCCATTTGCTGCATCTGCTTTGCTAATCGTAGCGGGCGATACGGCTATTTGGTCTGTGCTGCAAGCGATGGTGATATCTTCTGTCAGGTCTGTGCCTGTAACTGTAAATGTTCCCGTGCGTGTGTCGCCTATGTAGTACGCGCCCGTTTCTTCGGGGGCGTAGAATGTGAACCACATCGGGCTGACCTCAATCGTTGCAGGTGCGGCTATTGCTACGATGTCTGCTACGGTGCGAGGACGAATGATATTGCCTGCGGTAGAAGAAGAGATACCTACGACATTTGCGTTTGCGGGTTTTGTCGTGCCAATCAGCGGGTTGCCTTCCAAGAGATTGATGTTTGCCGATATGCCGTCCTGTGTGATAGCGTTGTTGCCTGCTTTGAATGCGGGTTCCGCGTTGTCTATGGCAACGCCTTTCACTTCCACTAATTCCAGGAGATAGTCCTTAGCAAAGTCTTGCAAATCCTCCAATGTTACCTCTTGCGGAGTAATACTATTGCCACTGCTTACAACCGTGATAGCACTCATAACGCTAAAGGGTTGAATTCCAAATACGGCTTCCCCTGCTGTACCTATCAGATTGGTCACCTTGTCGCCTATTTTTGCTTCTTCCATTTGGTACGTGTCAAGTCTTACGGCACCTGTGGCATCCTCGATGATATAGGAGTCCGTCCAATAATCTGTCCGTTCTATATAGGTTACGATGGCCTCTCCTGTAAATTGCAGCATTGTCGTATACGGCTCGCTTGCAGCAACGGCTGTTTTCAATGCGGCAACGTCAGCACATTGTACAGGTGCGTATGCCGCCCAACTTGCAGATACGGTTATGCTTGTCTTGCCGCTGGCGAGTGTAATGGTTTCTTGTTTGCCTTCTACGGCTGCCGTCTTGGGAGTGAGCGTAACCTCAATCTTAACGCCATCTGCCAAATTCGGATTGTTTTTGCTGATGGTGGTAGCAGATAATGCCAGTTCGTCCGAACTGCAAGACAGGGTGATGTCTTCGGTCAGGTTTTGAGCACTGACATAAAAGTCCGCCTTATAAGATGCACCTACCAGTACTGCTTCTCCCAATGCCTCGTCCATAAAGAAAAGATAGCCTGGGTTAGGCGTGATGACAGGCTCATTCTCTTGTCCATTTCCTTCAAAGAGATCAGCCCATGCTGTTGCCACTTTTATCTCATCCACATATACCTTGGTAGGTGTATTTGTACCTTTTCTTAGGTTGATGGAGGCAATTTTTGACGCATCCGTTTTTGTATTTGCGGTTTCGCCTGTGGTTGCTGACGCCTCTGTGGTTTCTGCGGTAGGGTTGATATAGAGGCGTGCGATGTCATTCTTCGCACCATCTACAATTTCATACTCTACCACCACTAAGTAGTCTGTCTTTGTCGAAAGGGTTTGCTCCGCATAGACGGCTGTCTCGCTTTGTTTTCCTATACCTAATTGATATGTGTCCCCGCTGCCAGTAGCCTTAGCAAACAATCTTCCGAACATACCGCTTGTAGTGGCATCTCCAAATGTAAGGAAATAATCACCTGTGGTATTGCTTTTGAGTTCTTCCACATTGATGATAGTCGCGGCAAACACTTTGCCGCTTGTGATTGCAGCGAACTGGCGGAGATCGTCTGCGCCATTACCCGCCAAAACGGCTTTATTGGCAGTCCCTTCGCTGACATACCCCGCGTACGACAGGGAGCCTGCTTCCACCTCTATATACTTGTCAGTACCGCTATAACTCCACCATTTGGTCATATCCCCCCCCATGTCTGTATTCTGACCCGCATTGAGTGTGCCTACTTCTTGCGCGAAAGGCTCGTGCAAAATTAAATTCGCTTGCACGCTTGTCAGCGTTAGTAGCGATAGAACTAAAGAGAAAATCTTTTTCATACTTGAATTTGTTTTTAATGAATATTTGGTCTACTCTGAGGATACCGCTGCAAATGTACTACAAATTTTTGATATAAGCAAACATTTGCAGTATAAAAATGTAAAAAAAATGCAGAGTGGTAATAAAAAACGTATGTTTATGCTCTTGGTGCATAAAAAGCAGATAGGAATAGGGGATAAGACAAGGGCTACCCCAAAATAGGGTAGCCCTTGAAATTGGATTGACCGTGTATTATTGAATGTCAATCACCCGTGTCAGTGCTTTTTGCGCCTCGGGAGCGAGTTTCGGCAAGTCGATGCTGAGAATACCGTCGTTCACGCGGGCAGCAATCGCCTCTTTGTTTACGTCCTCGGGCAGTGTGAAAGACCGCTCAAACCGACTGTATTGCCACTCTCTGCGCAGATACTTCTTGTCCTCTTTGGTGTCTTCAGCCTCTGGTGTGGTTCTCTTCTCCACGCGGATGACCAAAGCCTCTTTCTCGTCCAACTGCACCGAGACATCTTCTTTGCTTATACCTGGTGCGGCAATCTCTATGTGGTAGCCCGCAGCGTCTTCCCATATGTTCGTCCCGTATGCCATAGCACGATTGTTTGCTACACCTGACCATGCGTCGGTCAGAAAAAGGTCGTTCAATAAACTTGGTAACCAGATTTGTTCGTTTCTCTTGTTTGCTAACATAGTTGTAAAATTTTAATAGGTAAGGTTGTTTATGGCAATGTCTTGCTGTTCTATTTTCGAAGCCTGTTGCCTCAGGCGTTCGCTGTAAGTACAGCAATTAGCGTGCCATACTGCACAATGCGCCAAAATGGCAGTCTCTACTGACATCTTGGCATAAACTCATCGAATACACGTTCCGTTATCCTTACGCCTCGAACACGGGTCATCTACGGGTCATGTAGCCGACAAGTAGCCGACAAGTAGCCGACAAGTAGGGAACAACTCAAAAAGAAAGACACTCCTAATCATCGTGTCTCCACCGCAGCAAGGTCTTGCTGCAACTGCGCTTTCAGTGCCTCCAAAGAAGGGAATTTTCGCTCTTCGCGCAAGAACTGTTCCACAGAAAATACCAAGTTCTTGCCGTATAGGTCGGCTTGACAACCTACAAGATGTCCTTCCACGCGTACGTCTGTATTGCCCACGGTGGGGTTCGTACCGATATTGAGCAACAGCGGAAATCTTGTATGATCTACAACGCACGCACCTGTATATACCCCCGCAGGCGGGAGGAGTTTATGGGCGGGATAAGCAAGGTTGGCGGTAGGAAAGCCTATGGTGCGACCGATAGCGTTGCCTCGTACCACTTTCCCTTGAATGCAGTAGGTATAGCCCAACATGCTTGCTGCCCGTTCCATGTCTCTTGCTTGTATGGCACGGCGTATTTCCGAACTGCTGACGTGCCCTATCTTCGCATCGCACCATTCTTTGGCCAGCAGCACCCGTAGCCCTATCGCGTTGCCGAGCGCGACATAGTCTTCGAAAGTCGTCAGTCTGTCCGAGCCAAAGCGGTGGTCGTAGCCCATCAGCAGGATGTCCACTCCTTCGCTGCGTAGGCGCTGCATAAACGCTTGTGCCGACAGATGATGCACCTGCTCGAAGAAGAGCGTGCGCACATCGCCCTCTTTCTCCAACAGCGCGAAACGCTCGTGTGCGGGTGTGAGCAGGGGCGGACAGTCGCCTGTAAGCACCGCTTTGGGATGCTCGTAGAACGTGTATATCGTGGGGATGGCATGTGCCGCTTCTGCCAAGTGGCGCACCTGTTCAAAGAGATAGCGATGCCCGCGGTGGACACCGTCAAAATAGCCTATGGTCGCAATTCTTGAAAACACCTTTCTCCTTGTTGCAAATGCGCTGCAAAGGTACTGCTTTTTGCGCACATACGCAAGCAAAAGGGCGTTTTTTGCGGATAGTATGGCCTCTGATGAAGGAAAATCATAGATAGGCACCGATGCCGAGGGCAACGAACTCCACTTTGGTGAGATGGGCTTTCATCTGGGCTTGGAGGAACAGGTGGTAAGGCAGGCGGTAGCGTAGCACGATCTGCGTGTAGAGCCAGCCGTCTGGATAGCCTGCACTGCCCGCATGGAGTAGGTCGTAAGGGTAGAAAATACCCTTGTTTTCAATCCTGCCCGTCTCGCTGTTTTGGGCTTCTTCGTATGGCTCTAATTCCTTGACGGGGTCAAGCAGATAGACGCCGAAGTGAAAGCCCGCCGTAAACTGTCCGACCACAAACTCGGGTTGTATGCTTACGCCCAAACGCCAGCAGTCAGCAGGCGTGGCAGCAGCGAGGTGGGTCTTTCCGAAATGGGTCTCACGCTGTGTGTATGCGCCGTCGTAGAATACGTCCACTCCTCCGCCTAATCGGAATATAGGGTGGGCGAGCCAATAGGCGGATGCCGAGAATGCAGCCACGGCGAATGTCGCGCGGTCGCGGTAATACACCTGCCTTGCGCCCGCTGTGAGTGCGAACTCCACCGCCCACCGCTTATTGCTAACCGTTGGCTGTAAGGCTTGGGGCTTCGTGCGCTGCAAGGGCTGTATCTGCTTGCGCGCACCCACGGAGGCGGCAAAGATGTTGTAGCCCGAGTTGGGCTGCACGGTAGAGCCGTTGGAGAAGTGATACCAGCCTCCCTCTATGGCGAGACTCCAGCCCTCGCGCAGGGGGAACTCCATATATAATGCTTCGGGAAAGTGGAAGTTGCACACGCTGCCGATGCTGCGGTTAGCATCTTGCAGGTCTTGAAACAGATGTCCTTCGGGTACGGTGTTGCGGTAGGTCTTGGTCAGAAATCCGCAGCCTATGCCAGGGCGCAAGCCAAGCACGAAATGCGGCAGACTGAGCAAGGGAATGTCCAAGAATAGGTAGGGTGCAATGGCATGTCCCATCAGGTCGGACTGCCCGAAGCACCAGTAACTCAACGCCACGCCCATCCCTGCACGGCGGTGTACTATTTCACGTCCCTGCTTGTCCGTGCGTGGGCGAAATGATATGCTCCAGTCGTCCAATGCTTGCCAGTCGGGGTAGAACGTGGCAGACAGTTCCGCTCCCCATATGGGGCTAATCCATTCGCCTTTCTGTCCTACCATGACATCCACTTTGCCGTCAGGCATGATACCCCCCGCCCGCACCATCGCCCGATAGTCTATCGGCAGGGCGTTGTGGCTCGTTGCCGTTGCTGCTATGGCTATCTGTGCATATAGCAGCAAGGCGGCAAGATAATATCTTTTTCCGTAGCATTGTTTCATAGTGCGGATGGCGCGTCCTGTCAGCGTAATTTGATATGCGCCAGCATATTCCGTTAGCGTAATTTGTCCTTATTCTTTCCCATTCCTTATTTTCCAAAAATCAGAAGTCGTCAGACTTTTGATTTTTAGAGGAAAGACAAATGTAGCGTTAAATATGCGCCAGCATATTCTGTTAGCGTAATTTGTCCCTATTCTTTCCCATTCCTTATTTTCCAAAAATCAGAAGTCGTCAGACTTTTGATTTTTAGAGGAAGGACAAATGTAGCGTTAAATATGCGTCAGCATATTCCGTTAGCGTAATTTGTCCTGACGAAGCATCTGGTCTTCCATCATATAAATCTGCTCCACGGGTATGCCGCGTTCCAATAGGTGGTGTCGGTCGGGTCGGAAGAGTCCGAAGAACTCTTTGGCGTTTTTGCAGCGTTGTCGTGCTTCCAGGTAGTTCTCGTACGCCATCAGGCGGTCGCCTCGTACGAAGCAGCAGTGTCCGTAGTTGATGTAGTCCATAGGGCTGGCTTTGTCGGAGCAGAGGCGTTTGACGAGCCATTCCTCGGCGCGTTCGGTGTCGTCCCATAGCAGATCCATCTTGCCGATGGAGAGATATACCATCTCCACGCGTTCTTGCCGTTCGGTGTTGTCGCCCATGATGACGGAATAGACCCATGTCGCAGGCAGTAGTGTCACGATGCCTGCCATATACTCGCTCTCGGAGGCGGGCATCCACGACTCGATGGATTCGATGTTTAGCGAATGTCCTTCTGTGCCTAACAGTTCTTTGAGCGGTTCGGGCAGGTCGTCCATCGTCAGTTCGCCCGAGGCGATCACGTCGTGTATGTTCATCTTGGTGGAACGGATAATGGCGCACATCGCTTCAAAAGCCCGTGTGCCGTCGTCTACCACCGCTTGGAATGCGTCTTGGAGGTTGGGAAAGAAATCGATGCGCACATCGTAGTGTGCCAGCAGCAGGATGAGTGAGGCGAGTGCCTGGTCGGCAACGAGGTGGTTGTCTGCCCCTGCCACGTCTATCAAGGCGGCAATGGCTGATTCGTTGAAGCACTCGCGCAGGTTCTGTGCCAATGCCGCTGTGGCAGCGATGGCAATGGCGGTGTTGTCTTGGTAGTTTGCTACGGTGCGTAGCCAGTCGAAGTCCTCGTGCGTGATGTGAAGACATGCGTTGAAATAGCGCATCACGCTCTGCGGGTTCTCGGGATTGAAGCCGTGCATGTCGGGCGACATGCCGCGTCGCACACGCAGGTCGGCGTATACGTCGTCGGTGATACGGTAGGCTTCTGCCGTCATCTTGTCGAGCAGGTTTTCGCGGTCGGGGTCGTCTGCCGAGAGGTAGTAGTCGAACACGTACTTGTAGTTCAGCTCTAATTGGTCGATACGCCGCAGGTGCAGTTCGCTGTCTAATTCTGTTGCCCATTGGCGCACGATGACCATCGCGTGCGCTATCATACGTTCGCCCAAGGCATGCTCTATGGTGTCTAATTGTTCTGTCAGTTTCATGTGTCGAATAGGTTTCTGCTGTGTGTTTAGAACCGTTTGCCTATCAGGTAGTTGTTACGTTCCCCCGAGTTGCGGATAATCAACTCACCGAGGAAACCCGCGAGAAAGAGCATACAGCCTAAGATCATCATCAGTATGGCAATGTGGAAATAGGGGTTTGTGCCGATGAGCATCGCGTGTACGCCGTGGGACAGGGCGTACAGTTTCATCCCAGCCACCACGATGACCGCCACGAAACCCACGAAGAACATCAGGCTGCCTATCAAGCCAAAGAAATGCATCGGCTGCTTGCCGAACTTGTTGAGAAACCATAGGGTCAGCAGGTCGAGGTAGCCGTTCACAAAGCGGCTCAGCCCGAACTTCGACACGCCGAACTCACGCTTGCGGTGCTGCACGACTTTCTCGCCTATCTTGGAGAAACCCGCGTTCTTGGCAAGGTATGGGATGTAGCGGTGCATCTCCGAGAATACCTCGATGTTCTTCACCACCTCCTGTCGGTAGGCTTTCAGCCCGCAGTTCATGTCGTGTAGCGGAATGCCGGTCACGCGCCGTGCCGTGGCATTAAAGAGTTTGCTGGGCAGGTTCTTGGTTAGTGCGTTGTCATAACGCTTACGTTTCCAGCCGCTTACGAGGTCAAAGCCATCCTCGGTTATCATACGGTAGAGTTCGGGTATCTCTTCGGGCGAGTCCTGCAAGTCGGCATCCATAGTGATGACCACGTCGCCCTGCGCGGCTTGAAATCCGCAGTAGAGGGCGGCAGACTTGCCGTAGTTGCGGCGGAAGCAGATGCCATGCACCGTGCCTGCCGCAGCCGACTTTGCGAGCGACTCGATGACCGCCCACGAGCCATCGGTGCTGCCGTCGTTCACAAAGATAATCTCGTAGGAGAAACCCTGTGCCGTAAGCACCTGTTCTATCCATTCGTGCAACTTCGGCAGCGATTCGGCTTCGTTGAATAGAGGAACGATGATTGATATATCCATAGTCGTTTGTGGTGCGCAGTGCGCCTGTTTTGTGGTTTATATACTGCTTACGCTGGCGGTAATGTCGCCCGCAGGAAAACTAAATGCAAAGGTACGGCTTTTTTTTGACATACACAAGCGATAAGCGGTTTTCGGTGTATTTTTCGGGCGAGGGGGCCGTCTTGGCGTATGTCATGGGCGGGCACAAAGGTAGCCATACCGTCATGTGCCATACCGTCATGTGCCATATCGTTATGCCATGCTGTCATATGGCGTAGGCATCACTTTTTTTCACCCAAGAGGTCGTAGATACTACCTTATTCATACCGATTATGAATTTGATAAAAATTAACAAATGCAGTCCTTTCCTTGTCTTCTCTGAGTCAATTGACTGTCAATACTGCAACATACCCGCAACATAGCCGCAACATAGCCGCAACATAAGCGCAACATTATCGTAACATAAATCGGTCAAAAAGCCGTCATAACCCCGCTTTTTAGACGTTTTTGCTATAAAATATATTAATGCAAAAATTAAATTGTGTAAAATATAAAGTGCATCTTCTTGCCTCAGAAACGAACCTCCACCCACACATAGATACCTCCTTGTTCTACAAAAAGCACACTATCTATTGCATATATTGGAAAAAAAGCGTATCTTTGCGCAGATTTTGCGGAATATGAAGATAGCACTGATAGGATATGGCAAGATGGGGCATACGATAGAGCGGTTGGCGCGAGAACGCGGACACGACATCGTGGCGGTCATCGATAGAGACAATAC
>X363_Desmarests_Spiny_Pocket_Mouse__coassemble_435_pt1 | contig 26895 bp, 24 predicted proteins | sample X363_Desmarests_Spiny_Pocket_Mouse__metabat2_low_PE_030 | metagenome-assembled genome bin X363_Desmarests_Spiny_Pocket_Mouse
CTCGTATATGGTGCGATCCTGGATGATGTACTTGTCCGATTGTGCTATTTCTACCACGTCCTTGAAACGTTTGTTCAGGAAGAATACTTGCAGGTTGAACGACCAGCGTGCCATATCCGCATAAAAATCGGCTAAGTATGGATTAAACTCCACGGTTTCAAACCGAGGTTCCCAGCCATAGTGTTTGGCGAGCATTTTGGTGAGGGTTGTCTTGCCGCACCCTATATTTCCGGCTACTGCGATATGCATAAAGGGTATTGGTTATGGGTTTCTGAATCAGGTTTTTCTGGTCGCCTACGCGAATGATATGTGTGTTTAGAACAATCCGAACAGTTGCGCATCTATCTTGTTGGTGATGGTCTGGAAATCCGCAGGCTTGTGTTCGAAATCCAGTCCGTCTGCTTCTATGACCAATACCTTCCCTTCGTATTGCCGATAGATGAAGTCTTCGTAGGCCGCATTCAGGTCGCGTAGGTAATCTATTTGCATGCTTTGTTCGTACGTGCGTCCGCGTTTTTGTATTTGTGCAATCAATGCGGGCACGGATTTGCGTAGGTATATCATCAGGTCGGGCAGGGGCATTTGCATTTTCATCAGTTCAAAGAGTTCCATATAGGTCTCGTAGTCGCGTTCCGACAAGTCGCCTCTGTGGTAGTTGTTCCGTACGAATACGTACACGCCTTCAAAGATGCTTCTGTCTTGTACGATGGTCTTGCCCGATTGTCGGATAGCGAGTATATCTTTGAACCGTTCTTTGAGGAAATAGGTCTCCACGCAGAACGACCAGCGCGGGATGTCCGTGTAGTAGTCCTCCAAGTAAGGATTGAACTTCACGCTTTCGAAGCGCGGTTCCCAATGGTACTGCTTGGCGAGCATTCGCGTGAGTGTCGTCTTGCCTGCACCTATATTTCCTGCTATTGCAATATACACGGTCTTTCTGTCAATCTACAACGGTCGGTATGAATAAACTTTGTGCAAAGATACACAAAAAAAAGGAAATCACCAAACGATTTCCAAAAAACTTGCACACTATTTCCAGATACTCCTTTGCGGAGTCGGCAATTTATCCTACCCGCATTGTATAGATTACCTGTTGTTTGAATTAGATTGTGTATGTTACCCGTTGGCAGAATTACATCCATCCTATCTACAGTACAGCAAACCAAATCAAACCAAATCAAATACAGGTACTCTTATCTGTATACAGCCGCGAGGCTGTCTTGTGTAGAAAATAGACCTGCATGGCAAGCCGCCTTGCGGGAGCGAGTGCTAAAAAATCGCATTGAAAATGGCGTTAAGAAAGCACATCGTCCAACGAGCGTAGTGAGGCGTTATGTGCTTTTAGCCATTGAGATGATGATTTTTCACGAGCGAAGCACAGCGGCGAGTTCTTCTTTTGTTACTTTTCTTCTATCGGCATAGAAGAAAAGTAAGGAGTATCGGTACAGGTAAAGACAAAGGTAGAGTATGGTAGAGTATGGTAGAGTATGGTAGAGTATAGTAAGGTATAGTAAATATAAACACTCGTATCTACCCCCCTCCGCAATGCAGTCCTGCGCCGACGATAACGCGCCATACCTGCCGCCTTGCAGGAGCGAGTGCAAAAAATCGCATCAAACACTACTCTCTCAAAGATTAACATAATTTTACATAATAGCCCTCTCTGTGTCCCTCGACTGTCAATTGTCTGTCTTTATCGTAACATACCCATAACATACCCATAACATAGCCGCAACATAAGCGGAACATTATCGCAACATAAAATGGCCAAAATGGGGTCAAAAAGCCGTTATTGAGCCGAATTACACTTATTGAATTGTTAAAATAGTGTAATGTCAAACGCGCATAAAAGCCCCTTTTGAGGGACATACTATTGGTACGCGTGCATGCCGCCCAAGAGTATGTTCACACCGAAATGGGTAAATAGGATGGACAGAAAGGCGACAAGGCAGTAGGCATAGAAGAACTGCGGTCGGCGGAATAGCGGTAGGGAGTGTGCGTGCAAGGGTGCAGCGTAGAGAAGCATGGTAATCAATGCCCATACCTCTTTTGGGTCCCAGCCCCAGTAGCGTCCCCATGACAGGTTTGCCCATACGGCGCCGAGGAATATGCCGATACATAGGCAGCAGACTGCCACGCGGAGCAATACATAGTCGGTATGCGAGATGGTGGCTTCTTTGCGGTTTGTCAGTGCAACGATTGCATTGAAGGCGAGGAGGGCAAACAGTGCGTAACTGAGCATGATGATACCCACGTGCAGGCTCAGCAGAGGCGATTGCAATACGGGCATTAGATGTGTGATTTGCGGATTGGAAGCGCTCATATTGCTGACCATCAGGGCGATGCCTGCGACGATAAGCATACCTGCGGGAATAGGTGTGTAATGGGCTTTCCTGCTATTACGGATAGCAAAAAATGTGGCAAGCATCAGGCTGAACCAACTTAATGTTTGCATAGCCTCATGCCCGTTGCTCATCGGTATATGCCCGCTGATATACCAGCGCCATAACAGCATACTGCTTAGGAAAAGAAAGAACGAGGCGCAGAGCATAACCAATGCGTGGTGCAGGGCGGGTAGGCGGTTGCCTTTGCCAAGCCATCTGTTTGCCAGCGAAAGCAATATGCCCACGAGCAGGCAGACGAGTGCCAAAGGAAACGTGTAGGGGAATCTGCTCCATCGTTGCTCGGCACGAAAACGGGTCTCGTCGGGAAGGTGGCGGAAGTGCTGTTGCTGGTATGTGCGGATTTTCTGCAAGGTCTTGTTTGCCTCTATGTTCCGTCCGTGTGCTATGTCTGCGGCTACGTATTGCAGCACGTACATCTGAAAGAGGTATTCATCGTTGCCGAGTGCGCTATGTTGCGCAACGGAGTTGATGTCATACCAGCCTTGTTCGTCTTGCCAGATTCGGCAGAGTGTACCGTTTGCCGCCATGCGCCGTACCATCTCACGCTCCCTGTTCTGCTGGGGCTTGCGCGATTGTTTCAAGGGAACATCCGCCCAGGCATCGTAGTGGAAGAGCAATCCTATCATCACTTGGTTGGCTGTATAGCGTGTGCCGTCTTTGCTTTTGTAGTATGGTTTTCCGTAGAGTTTGGTGCATACATCCGCCGATACGGTACTCATGGGGCAGACGCGACCCTGGTATTCCACATAGAGCCGTCCGAAACTTTCGGCTACGGGATGCTGGATAGGCGGAGGCGTCGCCTGTGTGGTGCTGACGGTGGAATAAAGCACGAGACCGACCAAGAGGAGGTGTTTATAGCGCATTTGCATAGTTTCGGGACGGATAGAAGAATAGGGTAAACAGGTAGATAAGCATACTGATGAATAGCAAGGCATAGCCTGCATAGGTGACGGCTATGCCAAGAGGGTCGTGCGTATAGAGCAGCACTACATCCTTTTTATCGCCGTCGTAGGAGGCTTGGTAAAATCGCCATCCTCTGTGTCGGAACACATGGTTCATGGCGATATGTCCCACGGCGGTCTCGTGCGCGTTGTGTTGGATGCGTACGTGGCTCACATAGTCCTCCGCAGTGCTCGTCCCTGCATAGTAGAGTATGTCGAAATCGTCTAATGTAATGGTGTAGTCCGCAATCGTGTCGGTCTCGCCTATGCGCAGATGTACGCTGCCGTTCTCGCTCCATAGGTGGGTACACATGGCACCAGCCAGGATGACGGTGAAACTCAGGTGAATGCCAAACACTGCGCCTTGCCGTACCCGTTCCAAGGGGCTATGGGTCTTGCGGTGGCGCATATATCCCACTATGTATGTGCCGCCGCTCAATACGGCAGCACACCATAGCGCGATAGTCCATGGTGCGGCGTAGCAATAGCGCATAGCCGTTTCCGAGCCTGCCTGTTGCTCCACCACCGTGCCGCTGATGAGTATCCCGACAAGGATACCCATCAGCGAGAAAGAAACACGCTTCCAAAGTCTCAAACGCTGCATGGTAATATACTATATGGCGTTTACGAATTTCACCAATGCATCGCGGTCGGCTTTCGGAAGGTTATAGAACGCCACCGTACAGTCGTACGCATCCGACTCTTCGCTATATCCGTGCCACATAATGGCTTCTACCACATTGCGTGCACGCGTGTCGTGCATGCGCGCTTCATATGGGTCGCCAGTAATCTTCTGGTGCAATCCGCGTCCCCACAGGGGTGTTGTCCTGCACCAGCCCGTACGGATGTCGTTTTCCATACACAGTTTGTGCTGCACAAAGTCGGTATAGGGCCATATCTTCTGATAGGGATAGCGAGGCATCTCGTTGTTGCGCGTGAAGAATTTGTTGGGGTCTTGTATCTGGTCAGCGCCTGTGGTCCATGACGGACGGTGGCATGTGGCGCAACCAATCTGTTCAAACACCTCGCGTCCGCGTTTCACCTCTGCATCTTTCACACCGCGCACGGCAGGCACGGCAAGTCCTCGGTGCCAGATCATCAGGTCGGCATACTCGTTGTCCGTCATTTCTACGGGTAGGTTCTTCGAGGTCAGGTAGTTGTAGATGTTCTGTGCTACGTCATCGGTGAACCATTCTGGGTGGCTATGTTCGGGGTCGATACGCTCGATGTACTCGGGGAAACCGGCCTGTACCTCGGGGTCTTGCGACGAGATAGTGGCGTAGGTCGTCCCTGCCAGGTCCAAGTAGTGGTAGCGGCGGTCGGAGCGCGTAACGTTTGTGATGTTCCATATGGCGTTCGCGCCTGCTGCATCCAACAGCGGGCCGCGTGACAGTGCGTAGGTGTAGCGACGAACGTACTTTGTGCCGTCGCCTTGCAGGCTGTTGGAGTACCAGTTCTTATACACCCCACCTTCGAACATCGCGCTGTTCCAGTGTTTGAGATATCCTGCGTGGTAGGCTTTCTCCTCGGCAGCCCATTGGGCGATGATGGAATCCTCGGGGATAGCGTCTGTCAGCCCCGTGCCGTAGATGCCGATGGTGTTCTCCAAGCGTACGGTATAGTCGCCCAAGTCGATTTGCTCATGCCCGTAGACCGCACTCTCGGGCATGCTCACCTCGGGATAGCGTAGTTCGAACGCCTCACCATCGGGAAACGCCATTTGGTTGCCGCTGGCAGCACAGGTGCTGGCGGTTTTCCATGTCACGGTGATTTGTTTCTCATCGATAGGGGCTTTGAAGGGGGCTACGGCATGCAGTTGTGGCATACCTGCCACCCATGTCTTGTAGGCGTCTGTCGCCTTGTCTGCAATCACCAGTAGGGTGCCATTGCCTATCTCGCTGCTGTTGTACGTCCCTTCTGGCACAGACATGCCATGTCCGTAGTTGGGGTGGCAGTGGATGCAGGAGGAACGGACATATACAGGGCCTAATCCTCCCCGCGTGCCGTTTGTGTTGCTCATAAACATCTTCTCAAAGAGTGCTTCGCCTGCTTTGAATGCGTCTATCATATGGGCGTTTTCCACCGAGGCTGTCGGTTGTTCATACGCGTTGGATGTCGTGAGGAAGGTCGTTCCTAATTGCCCCCCTGCGTAGTACCAGTCAGGCATCTGCTCATCGGTATTGACAGGAACCTGGTCTTTATCTTCGGAGATGTTGCATGCCGAGAACAATAGTATGCTTGCTACGAAGGCGGTTAGGGCGAGTCTTATAAAAGGGTATTTCATATGCAATGGAGATGTTAGGGTTAGTGCGCCAATTGGTTATATACCTCAGTCAGTATATCCACGAGGTCTGTACCTACCACCTTTACGGCGTGCTGTGTTTCTGACGATTTCGCGCTCTGTGCAAAAGGTTCTGGGATTAGGGCGATAGCGGCGATGGCCTCCTCGATAGCCTGACGGCATCGTGCATCCAAGTCTGCGTTGATACTTTTGATGTAGTCGGATACGCTGGCATCTCCTGCTTGGCTGCCGCAGTAAGCGTTTCGGATAGAACGGATGTTGTCCTGGAAGTCCTCAATCGAGTTCAGGCTGTACGGACTTTCTATGTAGTTGCGGTCTTCATCGGAGGTGGCGTTGGCAGGTCGTCCTATCTTGACATTGCCTACCTCGTCTGCAATGTCAATACAGCCTTGAATTATCTCTTCGGCAGCCTCCTGATACGTGGCGTACGTACCACCCGTTGCTATTTTCATATACGAGCCGTAGCCTTTCGCGAAGTCGCCGTATTCAATCTCGGCTTCCTCCAAAAGGGCTTGCTTCTCCTTACTTACGTGGTCTATGCCTGCCCACGACGCCTCCAAGGTAGTGGTCTGGTTGCGCAGGTCCTCTGCCACTGCCACAAGATAAACCAGTTCGGCACGGGTGTAATTCAGCGGATGGAGTCGGACGTTCTGTTTATCCGTATTGTCCGAAGCGTATAGCATGTATTCCACGGCATGGAAACCCAGCAGACCATAGCCCAACTTGTCGCCTACGTAATCGGCACCTTGCTCCTCTATCTGCGCCATTTGTGCGGCATTGCCGAGCATAGCGTCCATACCGTCTTTGTCCAAAGGCCATGAATCAATATGCGGGTCAATGTTATGGTTGGCGGCAGGACCGAAAAGGAATGCTTCGCTTAGTTCCCAGTACTTACGGGCGTTCTCCCATTTGTCAGCAGCAGCGCGTACATCAGCCTCTGTCAGCGTACCAGCCTCGAAATGCGCCATTATTATCTCGCATTTCTCATACAGCGCGATAGTCGCATCCGATAGCGAACGATACGTAGCCACCACGGTATTGTCCACATACGGCGTCATCGCTTTTTTCAGTGCCTCTTCTTTGGGAGACTCGACATCTGGTTGTTGGGTAGGGTTGCAGGCAGTAATGCCCACCAATAGTGCAACTGAAAAACTTGCTGTGTAGAATAGTTTTGTCATAATCGTTATAAAGTGTTTGAGTTGTTATAAAGTATTTGGTTACTTGATAGTTATCCGTTAGCCCGCTTTCTGCGTTCCTGCCGTTTCTCATTGCGTGGAAACCAGCCTTTCGCTACGCGTTTCTTCTGCTCGAAGAGTTCCAATATCGACCAGAAGCACGAGAATGCCACCACACCGAGTATGGTAGAAGCCGAGTTATTCTCCACGCACACAGAGCCTCCTAATGCTATACAGCCGCTCAGCAGGAATACCCACCAGCATCCTGTCCCCCAATAGTATTCCGCCTTGATTACGATGGGGTGGAACAAGCCGATGCAGGCGAACACCGCTATACCCATCCATAGTCCTGTTGTATTCATAATAGATTGAAGAAGCCGCAATAGTTAATACCGAATGCAATATACGGTTCGTTGTTGTACCGCGTGGCGGATGCAGGATTTTGATTGACTATGCCGTAGCCGAACTCTCCCTTGATAATCACTTGCGGAATAGGCATGTAGTTTACCCCACAGGTTACTTTTTGCCGTCCTGCCCAGTAGTTGCGTGTGGCATCTATCTTCGCCTGTGCATCGTAAATATCGTAGCGGGCGAAGAGGTACAATTGATGTTTTCGCCCTTTTATATGTGCGTGACGATAACTTTCATACAAGAGGTCATAGCCGATTTCGGCTCCTACGCTGTACGCATCGCTTGCTACGTTCTGCCGTTTCGAAACGGAGTTCTTGCTCATCGACTTGTTGTATGCCGTTATCTTGTCCGCATCGCCAAGATGTCCATAGGTGGCAGAGCCGCGGAATACAACGCCATGTCCTGCGTATTTCCAGTCCAATGCACCCAGACTGACCAAGCCTTTCACCCCTTCGTAGCGTTTGTTTTGCGTAGGTGTAAGGTTCTGGCGGAAAGAGGTGCCCGCGTAGCCGCTCAGCGAAATGCGTAGTTGGTGTTCTTTCTGTCTTTGTGCATCAACGAGGGGATAGAAGTCCAAACGGACTGCTCCTGCATAGCAGTTGGCTAACTTAAACTCGTATGGAGAGGCAGAACCGCCTTGTATCCAGTTCTTACTACTGAACAGTGTACTCTCCAAGCCAGGCAGGAACTGCGCGGTGTAGCCTAACCATTTGTAGCGACCGTGAAACTGTATGCCTATGTCGTGCCATGTGCAGGGCAGTATCGTGTTGTCTCCTTCGGGACGATATACACCGAAGAACTGGTCGGGTTCGTGGTGGGCATTTGTTCCCCCTATCGGCACGATAAGCATACCCGCACGGATATTGGCGTACTGATTGAACGATTTCTGCAACCAGAATTGTTCCAAGGCTACCTCACCGCCACGCTCCACCTCTGTCTCATACTCGCCTCCTTCCTCTTCCTCTATCTCTACGGCTGCTTCCACTCCACCATGTTCAAACTCTATTTCAGACCCCATGCTCCAGCCGTGCCCGAAGTCATAGCCTAAGTAGATGACTACGTGGGGAAGGTCAAACTCACCGTATTGGTCGTTGGCATACTGCTCGGGAGAGGTATAGCGTAGGTAGTTGTTCGAGTAGAAGCAACGCTTCACCGTTGCCTCACCATACCCACCTATGGTTAGTCTCCCCTTTTTGGGGGATGCGGCAGCCACAGGTGCCGCTGTCGCCTCTGCCGCTTTCTTGAGCATAAACGTGTCCGTCGTTGCGCGCGTTCTACCAACCGTATCGGGAGCAGACGACGAACGCGGTGTCGCACCAGACAGTGCATCTATTTGTGGGGTCTTTGTTTGCTGCTCTTCCAACAGCCTTTCCAACCGCTCCACCCGTTGTAACAAGGTGTGGAGAGAGTCATTTACGGCGGAGCCTGATAGAGGGTTTACCGAAGTGGTATCTGCGGCATAGAGTGCCGCTGTGCTGGTACATACGAAAACGAGCGTGAGGATTCTTCTTATACTATCCATTGTTCTTTCTTGCGTTAAACTGACTTTACAAAAACAATGCAAAGTTACTGCTTTTCGGATATAGCGGCAATAGCCTGAAATGGTGTTTCTCAGGAAATACTGTCTCACCAAAAATAGGGAGACCCTATGCTGTCTATATAGGGGGATAGAAACAACGAGGCTACCTAACAAGCCGTTAGATAGCCTCATGTGCCTTTGTCGTATTCTAAGTAGCGGTATAACGCTTCCTATGGATAATACGGACTATTGGCTATGGATACCAATGCGGATTATTGGGCTTGTTTCACACCGAATGCGTTGTACTTCACGCCATCGCGGATAATTATCAATTGTCCGTTCTCGATGCGCTTTGTCGTCTTGCCAGTGTTGCCTGTCTGTGCATTGTCGATAGCAGTAGGAATGGGTGCCCATATATAGTCGTCGGTATCTATCATTCCTGCGTGGTTGCAGTAGGTTGCTATATTGCCTTTGAGCGAAATTTCTCTGCCAAGGTTCTTGGGATTGTCCAAGAGGTTGATTTCGTTGTATATCTCGCCTGCGGGCAGTTCTACGGCAATATACGACGTGCCTGCCTCATCGCTGCCGAGTGCAATGTTTCCATCGATTACATAATCCACCAACTCGCCCGTGTTCCAATCCACGCAGCCAACGATATAGCCCTTCACCCATCCATAATCCCATGAGTCGTTCAGCAAGATAGCATCTTCCACGGTGTATGGTTTGTCAGATGTCCCCTCACCCGTTGTCGCTATCACGTTCGCAGTAATGAGCACTTTCTTGGAAGCAGTGCTACGCATAGTAGCGAGAAAAACTTTTTCATAATATTTTGTATTTGGTTTGTGTAGTTTGGTCTATCTCAAAAGACACCGCAAATATAAATGTTTTTTACGATATATGCAAATATTAATGTGTTTTTACACAGAAATCGTAGAAAAATCGATAAGATAAGGATAGTAGATTGAAAATCGTATGTGTAGTCGTCGGCTCTTCTATGCTACTATTCCTTGCCTGTCGGCTTGTCACGATGCAGTCCATTGTCGGTAGACCTTTATAATGGACATCACCTGTCGCTATATTACTGCCATAGCAGTGACGAATACATATGCAAAATGATAACAAAATACGTTGCACACAATCTTTTTGCTTGCAACATATATCGAGGTCTTCTCCCGCTTGTCTCTCGCTTATCTCTCGGTGCCGTGGCGGTAATGACTTGCTTGACACTTCGGCTGGTATCGAGCGGTCTTTTATAGCACTTGTCTTTTCTTGACGAGCGGTCTTATCATGCAATCTATATGTGGAGGATGAAGCGAGTTCCCAAAGCCACCTGTCGCGACTCCTTGGTGTATTAGACAAAGAAAACCGTTGCAAATCCTTTCTCATAAGGTGTTTGCAACGGTTTCTTGTGATCCGTGCAGGATTCAAACCTGCAACCCCCACATCCGTAGTGTGGTACTCTATTCAGTTGAGCTAACGGACCCCACTTCGCCAAAAAAGCGCTATCGACTGAAATCTTGCGGTGCGGACGAGACTCGAACTCGCGACCTACGGCGTGACAGGCCGGTATTCTAACCAACTGAACTACCGCACCAAGGGGTAATCTTACTTGCCAACATTTCAACCGATAGGCTTTCTTTCTCAAAAGCGAGTGCAAAGGTACTGCTTTTTTTTGATATGACAAAATTTTCAGAAAAAAAAACGCAAAAAAAATGCGTTTCCTGTATCTAATGGGGACATTTAGGTGTTTCTGACACTATTTCGTGTGCAATATGCTGTGTGATACGTTTTTCTTTTAGACGCATTTGTGGATTGCGATACGGGTTCTTGCGTGCGTCCATTCCCGTCAGTACCTCATACCATACACAGGATGCCAAGTAGCGACCATAGGTATAATTGAGGTGATAGCCATCACGGCACAGGGTGTCCCCCAAGCGTTTGCGGGCAAGTGTAATGGCTTCCCCACAGGGGATAAGCAGTAGGTCGGGGTGATTGTGTAGGACAATGTGGGTGGCATTGGCGATGGAGTCGTCCATCACCTTCTGGTTGTGTTGGTAGCGCGGAAAGGCAGGATGTCGGGCATCTTGCGCATACGACCATGTCTGATGCCAGCAGAGTTGTGCCGTGGGTTGGTAGCGACGGACAGTATCGATAAGCGTGCTTAGGAAAGGTTCGTATGTCTGGGATATGCCGCTATCGTGTGAGGCTTGCTGGAAGGAGATGTAATCCCAATCGTAGTTTCGCAATGCGCTTAAAAGAGCATATGGGTGATAGCATAGGCTCGTGTCATTGGTGAGGTAGCGAAATTCATATGCCGCGCTATCTGCCTCCAAAAAAGCACAGTGTTGCGCCAAGGAGCAACCACCAAAGTATAGATTACCAATGATAATGGGCTGGGAGGTACATTTCTGACCTTGGGAAGCATTGCAAAGCGGTACTAATTCCTGCTCCACTGCATCCCAGGAGAAACTGTTGCCAATACATAGCACACGAATGGTATCGCCGGCAGAAGCATAGCAGCGGATGTAGAATGTACAGCACAATATAATGAGGAGGGTATGGCGCATGGGGCGTAGGAGTTTATTCTACATGCATTAGTTTGCGCAGTTCAGATAACTCGTCTCGCACGTTACGCAGTATATCTGCCACAGCGTATTTCCGCGAAGATTGTTTCTGGTCGGTCTCCAACTCGCGTTTGATAGCCTCTGTGCGCGTGATTTTGAGTTCATCGCGGATGTATTTTATTCGCTTGATTAGGGCGATATCCTCGGCAGTATAGTAGCGGTTGCCGTGGTTGTCTTTGCGCGGGGAAAGTTGGTCGAAGCGTGTCTCCCAAAAACGCAAGGTAGGAGACAGAACACCCGTCTCTTGCTCCACCTCGCGTATGCGATAGTATTTTTTCTCATTGTCCATATAGGCGTACAGTGACTTGTCGGCTACTTGTCGGCTACTTGTCGGCTACTTCTCCCCTACTTGTCGGCTACTTGTCGGCTACGGAATGCGGGAGATTACTTGCATATCTTCAGTTTCTTCCCTGCCCGTATATTGTCCGATTTTAAGTTGTTCCATGCTTTCAGTTGCTTGACAGAGCAGTGGAATTTCTTGGCGATACCGCTCAGCGTATCTCCGTTTTTGATGGTGTAGTAGGTCACGCCGTTCACGCGATATGCACCGCTGATAGAAGTGCTTTTTGCCAAATCTATCTCCGCACGGCGGTTATGGATGAGTTGCTCTGCGCGATGCCTATATATGGAATCCTCTTGCGTGATAAAAGCACTTACCTTTTCCTGGGGCAGGCATAGCGCGTATGGTGTTCCCCCAGGTAAAATGTCGCGTGTGTATTGGGGGTTCAAACGGCGCAGTTCGGATAGCGGGATATGCAACTTGTCAGATACCTGCTCCAAATGTAACCTGTGTGTGGTGACGATGGTATCGGTCAGCATCACCCTATCAATGGGGGCGGGGCAAATGCCATGCTCCTCGCTGTAATTCATGGCATAGTTGGCAGCAATGAAGATGGGCAGATAACTACGCGTTTCACGGGGAAGATAAGGATAGATAGACCAGAAGTCACGTCGCCCGCCTGCGCGCGAAATCGCCTTGTTCACGTTTCCACCGCCGCAGTTATAGGCGGCAATCACAAGATTCCAGTCTTGGAAAATGCCATACAGCGCAGAAAGAAACCGGCAGGCAGCCTCGGTGGACTTGATGGGATCTAAGCGTTCATCCACCAAGGAGTTGATTTCCAATCCGTACCGTCGTCCCGTGGAGGGCATAAACTGCCAGAGCCCTGCGGCACCCGCATGCGAGTGAGCCGATGGATTGAGCGCCGATTCTATGACAGGCAGCATGGCTAACTCGTAGGGCAACTGGTAGCGGCAGAGCGCTTCTTCAAAAATAGGGAAATAGTATTCCGACATACGCTTCATGCGCGCCATTTGTTTGGGGCTACGTTTGACATAGCGCAGGATAAAATTGCGCACGATAGGGTTGTAAGGCAGTTCGATCACGCAAGGAAGCGCCTGTAAGCGTGCCTTATAGATAGAATCGGGCAAGGTGGTGGTGTCGGGTGTTACGGTGCAGGCGGTCGTGTCTAACCATCCCATAGTCCATTCCATCAGCCGATAATCCAAATCGGACAAGGCGGTGTCTAATGGAGAATGCCATGTGGGAGCAAGCGTAATGCTGTCTGCCATGGATTCCATCACCTGCTCTATCGAGTCAAGCATTACAGAATCGGGCGTCAGCGTACAGCCCTGCTCCGTCAGCAGGCTATCCTGCGATGGGGGCGTATCGTAGATTTCTTCTGCGGCAAGTGTGATGCTTGCCAGTAGTGTGGCTAAAAGCAGTATCTTTTTCAAAACTGTATGGCGAGTTTGAGTTCCGCAGTGCGTTGTACCTGCTGGTCGTAGTACAGTTGCGGAGTGAGGTTCAGAGAAAGGTCGGGTGATATGTCAAAGTCGAAGAGAGACGCATCTACATACGCGTCCACCAACGAGAGCGCATACACCACGATGGTTGCAACAATGCTGTAATCACGCCAGCGGCGGTAGGTATTCTGACGATTGTTGAGGGTGGAGGTGTAGTTGCTCACGCCACCCATGCGCTCTATGGTATAGCCCTCGGGGAGCATGGCAATATAGGTCTTCTGCGGGTCTTCGCTCACCGTACCAGCCTGTGCGTCATTGTATAAGTCGCGATATGCCTGTTTGTACGATTCGTAGCGTGTGTGGTTGATCGATATGGCATAGCCACATCCCATCAGTCCGCCATATACAATGGGCAGTTTCCAATAACTGCCATTGTATATCTGCCCCAGTCCTGGCACGATAGCCCCCAACCACACTGCCCGCGCCGCGATAGGTTGCCGTTTCTGGTCGAAATAGTATTGATACTCTGCATCTGCCGTGCTGTCCGTGTTGTTGGCAATGCTGTCTTCCGTGGGGATATAGTATATCTGGTCGCTCTGCGCCAAAAGGGCACAGGGGAACAGGCTAAGGAGCAATATGACCGCGGTGTGCTTCAAGAAAGGCGTTGTATGAGTTGGTTGAGTTCTTCTTCGTTGCGGAAGGCGATCGTCAGTTTGCCGTTGGCAATTCGCACCTTGGTATGCAGGGCGGCAGTCAAGGCTTCGGTTTGTGCGGCGTATGCCGCCGTATCCGCAGTCTTCCGTGCGGGACGTTTTTTCTCCTCTGGCTTGCTGTCGTTGACCAATTCCTCTACGCGGCGTACGGACAATCCCTCCGAGAGGATACGCTGATACAGCGACAGTTGCTGTTCTGTGGAAGACGAACCCAATATGGCGCGCGCATGCCCCATATCAATTTTCTTCTCCTTGATACCCATCTGGATTTCGGCGGGCAGTTTCAGCAGTCGCAAGTAGTTGGCAATGGTGGTGCGTTTTTTGCCTACGCGCTCCGACATACGCTCTTGGGTAAGTTGATACTCGTCCATCAGGCGTTGGTAAGCAAGCGCAATCTCAATCGCATCCAAATCCTCCCGCTGGATGTTCTCAATAAGCGCCCATTCCATCACCTGCTCGTCCTTGGCGGTACGTATATAGGCGGGAATAGTATGCAGTCCTGCTTTCTTGGCGGCACGAAAACGTCTCTCGCCCGCAATAATCATGTACGTCCCATTATCGTTTTTCCGTAAGGTGATGGGGGAGATGACACCGTGCGCACGTATCGAGTCGGCAAGTTCTTCCAACGCCTCTTCGTCAAAGTTACGCCGTGGCTGGTCGGGGTTGGCAACTATCTGCCCAAGTTCCACTTCACTGATACTGCTACCGCCGTTGGTATCCACATGCGTTGTGTCTATCAGGGCATCCAATCCACGCCCTAAACCTGTTATTTTTTTCATTCTATTCTATCGTGAGTCAATTCTTCTGTCTCTTAATCAGTTCTTTGGCAAGTGCCGTGTAGTTCTTTGCGCCTTTGCTTGTGGGGTCATATTCCAAGACCGACATCCCGTGGCTGGGGGCTTCCGACAAGCGCACGTTGCGTGCGATAACCGCGTTGAATACCAAGTCGCCAAAATGCCGTTTCACTTCCTCATATACTTGGTTGCTCAAGCGCAGGCGGTTGTCATACATCGTGAGCAGGAAGCCTTCTATTTTCAAGGCAGGATTGAGTTGCGACTTGATGATTTTTATGGTGTTGAGCAATTTTGCGATACCTTCCAATGCAAAAAACTCGCATTGCACGGGAATAATCACGCTGTCTGCGGCAGTGAGGGCGTTCACCGTGATAAGTCCCAGCGAGGGCGAGCAGTCTATCAGGATGTAGTCGTATTCCTCACGCAGGTGAGCGAGCATACGTTTGAGCAATGTCTCGCGATTCTCAAGATTCAGCATCTCTATCTCTGCGCCTACAAGGTCGATATGGCTGGGAATGAGCGACAAATTAGGGACAGATGTCTCCACTATGGCAGCGTGTGGGTCGCTCAGGTTTACCAAACATTCGTAAACGGTATTCTCCAAATCGCGGATTTCGATACCCAAACCCGAAGAAGCGTTGGCCTGTGGGTCTGCATCTACTAATAGCACGCGCTGTTTTTGTTGTGCCAATGCTGCGGCGAGATTAATCGCAGTGGTGGTCTTTCCTACACCGCCTTTCTGATTGGCTAAAGCAATAATTTTACTCATATCTGTTGGAATACTTAGAATCGGGTTGTACTAATTTTGTCAGTATGTGGTCTGCCGTGATGTCCTTGCAGGCAAAGTTCCGATAGCGGCAATGATTGGTACCGTGGATAGTGCAAGGACGGCAGTTCAGTTCTGTTCTTTGTATGATGTCCGAGGGCGATTGTTTCCACCCTGCAAAACCCATATGTGGGTGTGTGGCACACCATATGCTCACTGCGCGCAGGTGTACCAGCGATGCGAGATGCTGGTTGGCAGAGTCCATACACAGCATCCAGTCTAATTGGCGCATCAGTTCCAACTCTTCCGATAGCGGCAGACAGCCTGCCACGCTTTCGGTTCGGGGGAAAACGCTCGCCCATTGGCGAAGCATCTCACATTCAATCTTTCCTGCACCAAAGAGAAAGATACGCGTGTCTTCCTGCTCGCAGAGGCGTTGTATCACCTCTTTCATCAAGCGATAAGGAAGCATATTCGATTTGGATTTCGCAAAAGGAGCGATACCTATCCACCGTCCTTGTTTTTGCCCAAAACGTTGCTGCACGGCAACGGCGGCTGCTTCATTGTAAGGAAGTGCCACAAAGGTGTTGTCCGTTTGGAAACCGCCCTGCTGGAATGTCTGGGCATAGCGGCTAAATGCCGCAGGTAGCGCGTCTTGCCCTTTTGCGCCGTGCAGTTTCAGTATGCACTGCGCGATTTTGCTGCGTTCTATGGTACATACCGGCACGCCATGCAGCCGAAAGAGCAGCCCCAATAGCCGTGTCCTGCATATGCCTTGCAGATCGAATATGCCATCGGGGCGATATGCCCGAAGGCTATGATAGAGCGCATATATGCTACGTGCTGTTTTGGGAGATACCTCGTGATAATGTACGTTCGTCATCCCATAGAACATCGCAGCCAAAGGTTTTTGGGATACCACAATCCATTGATGCTCAGGATATCGCACACTCAACGAGGCAACAACGGGAACCGTCATTGCTACGCTGCCGAGCGTGGATAGCCTGAGTATCAAGTAGGTCATGGTTTACAATGTTTTAGCAAACGCGCGTACTGCGTCAAACCAGTCTTCGTCGGTAGCCATGGTTTGTTCGCCGTTTGACCATTCGCTCCATCCGCCGCCGAAGTAGTAGGTGAGGGTATCCCCCAACGCATACTCTTTGAGCGATAGCAACGAGCCGTCAATGATTTCCTGACGTGTCGCGCCTGGTGTAATCACGGCAACATAATTGCGTCCTTGCGAGGTAGAGCCGTTGTAGTCGTAGTTCATCTTCGCAGCACCTTTGTCCGACAGTGCATCCTCTGCATATGCGATGGCACCGCATTTGCATTGCATGATATTATCAATGGTGTCGTGCAGGTATATGCCGCCGCCTACGTAGAGTTGTGGCAAGCGGATACGCGTACGGTTGTTGATAACGATGTCTGCCCGGTTCAACAGTCTGCCTGCTTCCGCAGTTACGGTAAGCGATGCCTGCATCACTTGGTTGCACACAAGGAGGCTGTCATATTCTAAGCGAAACGAAAAACGGTTCGGTGTCTGTTCCAAAATCTCCCAGCGGCTGTAAGGACCGCCTACGTACAGCACATCCTCTGCCACCACTGCCAATCCGCCGCAACCTACGGTGTGGGCTACCTTGTAGCAATCCAACCCTTTGCCGTAGTTGATGTGGTAGGGTTCGCCCAATACCAATTCGTGGTAATACATCGAATCGATACGCAGTTCAGGGCTGGATTTTAGCCACAGATCCACCCCGTTGGAGGGGTTTTCTGCCAACAATCCAGGACCATACAGGCGGAAGGCGGCGTATTCGTTTTCCCATGCAAAGTCATCCTTGCGTTCAGGCACATAGCGACCATACACCTTCGCTTGCTCCTCGGTCTTTGGCTGACACGCGATGAGCGTGACAGCCAAAGTGGTTAGGAATAATATCTTCTTCATAGATTATTGGGGTTGCTTGCCGATATACGCTAAAATACCACCGTCCACATACAGGATATGTCCGTTCACCGCATCGGATGCTTTCGAAGCGAGGAATACAGCAGGACCGCCCAGTTCCTCGGGCTCGAGCCAACGGCCTGCCGGTGTCTTTGCGCAGATGAATGTGTCGAACGGATGACGGCTACCGTCGGTCTGTTTCTCACGCAATGGAGCGGTTTGAGGGGTGGCGATATAACCAGGGCCAATGCCATTGCACTGGATGTTGTATGCGCCGTATTCCGAGCAGATGTTGCGGGTCAGCATTTTCAGACCGCCCTTGGCAGCCGCGTACGCACTTACGGTCTCACGTCCCAATTCGGACATCATAGAGCAGATATTGATAATCTTGCCTTCGCGGCGTTCCATCATTTCGGGAAGAACGGCAGACGATACGATAAACGGCCCTACCAGGTCGATGTCAATCACTTGCTGGAACTCGGCACGTTTCATCTCGTGCATAGGAATGCGTTTGATGATACCTGCGTTGTTCACCAGGATATCAATGTTTCCTACCTCTGCGTGGATTTTCTCAACCATTGCCTTCACGGCGTTCTCGTCCGTCACATCGCACACATAGCCATGTACGTTCGTGATACCTGCATCCGCGTAGTTTTTCAGTCCGCGTGCCAGGAACTCTTCGTTGATGTCGTTGAAGATAATGTTCTTGATACCTGCTGCAACAAATGCTTTTGCGATGTTGAAACCAATGCCATACGAAGCACCTGTAATCAAGGCGTTTTTGCCTTCCAAAGAAAATGGATTCATGATAGTTAAGTTATTAAATGGTTGTTGATTAGTATTGTTGATTTGTAGTTTTATAGGATTTGCCTTACCGGTCGGTTAGATTAAAATCAATAAACATAGAAAAACGAGATGTTAAATTCTCTATCGTCTGCCTTTCCGATGTCCACAAAGTGTTCCGAATGTTCCACGAGCGGTCAGGTAGCGGTCAGGTCAAGGAGAACTCTTACATTGTTCCACGCTATCTGTTGCTTGCGGCGTTATTGTTTATTTACATTTTGTTGATATGGCATTATCGCTAACGGAAGATGCAATATAAACACGATTTTATTCTACCAACAGGTATTTGCCTTGAATGTTATTTTAGGTCAGTAATCAGACTGAAATCCTGGTCTCCGTAGTCCAAGTTTTCGCCACCCATACCCCAAATGAATGTGTAGTTGTGGGTAGCCGCTGCACTGTGAATCGACCACTCGGGCGAGAGCACGGCTTGGTTGTTGTGCATCCAGATATGGCGCGTCTCATCTACTTCGCCCATAAAATGGCAGATGGACTGGTCTTCGGGCAATTCAAAGTAGAAGTATGCCTCCATACGGCGAGAATGCACATGGGCAGGCATCGTGTTCCATACGCTACCGGGTGCCAGTTCGGTCATACCCATCTGCAATTGGCAGGTAGGCAATACCTGATTGACAATCATCTTGTTGATATTGCGCTCGTTGGACATTTCCAGACTACCCATATGCGCCACCACAGCATCTGCTTTGGTCACTTTCTTGTCGGGGTAGGTGGTGTGTGCGTTGGCGGATAGGAAATAGAACAAAGCGGGTTTGGTGGTATCGCACGACTCAAAGGTTACCTCGCGGTCTCCTTTGCCTAAGTACAAGGCTTCTTTATAGTCCAACTCAAATGCTTTTCCATCCACTTTTACAATGCCTTTTCCTGCCCCCACATTGTAAATACCAATCTCGCGGCGGCTGAGAAAGTGCGTGGCTTTCAGCGGGTCAATAGCCTCCAAATGCAGTGTCTCACCCACAGGCATTGCGCCGCCCACTACTATACGGTCGTACATGGAATATACCATATTCACTTCGTTAGGCGTGAAGACCTTTTCAATCAAGAAATCTTTACGCAAACGGGCAGTGTCATAGTTCTTGGCATCTGCTGGGTTCGATGCGTAGCGAATTTCATAGTTTGTTTTCATAATGTGTTTGATTTTAAGATATGATTAGTGTTATTTGTGTTTCGGTTTGAATTCCCATAGCCATGCTACATTGACGGAGAGTTCCATCGGATTTGAGTTGCGGAAATGCGCCGTCAAGGACGGGTCAAAAAGCGTGCCAAGACTGTAATTGTAGCGAATCTCTAATTGGTATAAGCCTGCCTGTTTGGAGCGATAGTAGAAACCTAACCCTCCTGCAATACCCCAGTCAAAAGGTCTCTCTATGGGGATATACTGGTGTATTTCATTGTCCTGTTTGTTTCCTCTTCCATTGTCGTCATACACACAGTAACCAATCTGCGGTCCTAAATTGACAAATCCGCGAAAAGCGGAACTGCCAAAGTAGATGTGCATCAAAAACGGCAGTTCCACATAGTGCAGTTTGCGTTCGTACGCACCGTTCTCGTTGTCTTCTCGCCACCCCCGTTGCAAGTAGTTGAGTTCTACTTGTACGGCGCAGCATTTCTGTCCGCTCCAACGGAATAGGAATCCCCCGTTGCCGCCCAATGTAACGGCTTGGGGTAAGGGAGTCATATTGGGTACGGTGGGGCTGAACTGTACGGTAGCGGCACTGATACCGCCGTGTATGCCAAAGTATATCTCCGGCACGCGAAGATGCGGCTGGGCATAACCGACGACACCTGCCAATAAGATGCAGCCTAATAGAATATGTCGCTTTGTTCGTTTCACCTGTTAGCGTCCTGTGTGTACCACATGTATATTGGTATTGATATATCCACCATCGGGATTGTGTTGCTCGAAGCGTATGTCCGATTGTAAACCTGTGTAGGTAGTGTCCGACAATATGGCGTATATCGTACGCATCAAGTCGTAGCCAAGCAGGTCATATCGGGGAGTTTCGGAGGTGTGCTCGTGTCCGAAATAGCGTTCGTACAACAGTTCGTATTCGCTGGTATCCACAGAGTCTCTGGTGGCAAAGAGAGAGGTGTACACCATAGGCAGTGCGATGGTTTCGCGTGTCCACGAGTATTGTCCCAATAAACTGACTTGGTGTGTTCCTTTGCCTTGGATAATACGTGGCACAAGCATTTGTACGTTGCCGTATTTCTCCGTATTGAAAATTAGAATGTTCTCTACGCTATCGCGCAAGGCATCCTGAATGGAATCGTTCAGTATCTGCCGAATGGAGGTGGTGGTATGCGATATGCCACGTGCTGTAATCTCCTGACGTATCAGGCGTATGGAGGCAGGAATGTCAGCGTCTTTTGCTTCTATCAATACGCAGTTGATGCTGTCTTTATGTGTCTCCAACCATTCCCCCATGCGTTTGGCTTCCTGTTCCGCGGAGGAGTTGAAGAAATAGAGATAGGGATTGGTTTCGATATCTTCTGTTTGCCCGCAGAAAGGTGCCAGGACGGGAACCTGATGCTCTTTTGCCCAAGGTGCCACTTGCAGGAGTTGCAGCGGATACGCCAATCCTATGATGGCATGGCTGTCCGCCAAGGTATTGCTATCTACCCATTGCCGTACCAACGCCGTGCCTTTTTCGGTATCTCGCACATCCAATGCAATATGCTTTCCTGCTGCCTGTAAATCGTATGTTGCTAACAAGCAGCCTTCGTAAAATTCCATAAAACGATCCATCGTCTGGTCGCGTTTGGTATTGTGTACCTGAAAGGGCAACAGAAGAGCGATACGTGTGTAATCCTGTACATCTTCTTCAACCAAAAGCATTGTGTCTGCCAACGCCAGCGAGTCTGTGCCCACACTGTCCAATAGCAGAAGGGAGGTGTCTTTGGGGACTGCGGTTGTTGCTGTGTGCGTTTCTTCTGCTTTTGGTTGTGCGGGTGGCAGAGGCAGTTCCACACCTATGGCAGGGATATGTATCACCTCGCCGTAGCGCAACCCGCGCGTGCGCAGGTCGGGATTGGTCTCGATGATGATATCCTGCGACACGCCGAATATCTTGCTGACACGGTACAGTCCCACGCTTTTGTCCACTGTATAGCGGTACATCAGACGTCCGTCTATGGTGTCTATGGGACAGCGTGCCACCACACTATCCGCCTCGATCTGTTGTGCAGACAGAGGAGATAGCAGACACAAGAAGAATAGGATTATCAGTGGTTTGTTCATATTATTGTGCATTCGGTTGCATTTCATTCGATTTTTCTCACGCTCGGCGCGTCGGAATGGATTACGCTGCGTCAGAGCAGACTACACTTGCGGAATGTGCTTGCGCACATTGGTCGCTTCGTTGCTCTTCCTTTTCAATTCGCAAAACAGGTTTTACGAATTGAGAAAATAAGGCATTTGTGCGTCAATCGCTTCGTCATTCCTCCTTTCCAAATCGCAAAACGTGGTTTTACGATTTGGGGAATTATGAAGGATTTGCTATCCGCTCGCTTACTCGAAAAGTTCTAATCCTGCGAGCAGTAGCGGACCGATACCTTTGGGGTCATCGTTACGCACTTGCTCATGTATGTAATAGTCGTACTCTCCGCTGCGGTAGGGATTGCCTCCCAAACCTGCCACGGCGCAGCAGCGTGTGAGACTGACTGTACCGTCTTCATTCTCTATGATGGCATTATTCCAGATACCGTTGTATGCCTCTTCGGCTATCGTACGGAATTTTGCGGGCAGGTAGCCTTTGCGTGCACCTTTCGCCATAGCGTAGCAGAACATCGCAGAGCAGGTGGACTCGGTGTAGTTCCCTTCTGCTTCTGGCATATCCACCACTTGGTACCACATCTTCGTTTCGGGGTCTTGGTAGCGGAGCAGTGCCTCGCATACACGGTTGAGGATGGCAATCAGATTGGCACGCCCTTCGTGCGTAGCGGGCAAGTAGTCCAATACATCGCATATCGCCATCACGTACCAGCCTTCTGCACGTCCCCAAGAGTGGGGACTGCAACCGCTCACGGGGTCTGCCCATGCCTGCTCCTTGCTCTCGTCCCAGCCGTGAAAGTTCAGTTGGGTTGCCGTATCCAAGGTGTGCTTGTCCACCACGCGGAACTGACGTACTACATCGTCGAATATGCTGTCTTCGTTGTTCCATACGGCATAGTGTGCATAGAACGGTTCGCCCATATACAGCCCGTCCAGCCACATCTGCCAAGGGTAGATCTTCTTGTGCCAGAAGCCTCCTTCCGATGTGCGCGGCTGGCTTGCCAACTGTGCGCGGAGCGTATGGATAGCCGTTTTGTAGCGTGGTTGCGGATCAATGGAGTCAAGCAGGAATATAAAGTTGCCACCGTTCACACGGTCGATATTGTACGCGTCCAACTTATAGGTGCGTATAGTACCATCGGGTTGGATAAAATAGTCGGCGAATGCCTGTACGTATTGTAGATATGTACTGTCGTTGGTAACAAGGTAGGTCTCGAGCATGGCTTTCGCTATCAGCCCTTGTGTGTAGTCCCATTTAGGGGCTTTCACAAAGTCCGCCATCCATAGTTCGGGGTTATGCTGTATTTCCGATTGGGCAATGCGGATGGTTCTCTGCAAATAGTCCGACTGTGGTTGCGAACCGTTTGAGCAACTTGCCAATGCGAGTCCTGCGAGTAGGATAAAAAGCGTCTTTTTCATTCTCTTCATGGTGTTTCTATTATGACTGTTGTGTGTTTGGATAGGCAACGGTATATCGGTGCCTTCTCATTAGGTGGAAGAGCAGTCCGATAAGTGCCAATATGCCTATGGGGACTATGGTGCTAATCCATTGTATTGTTGTGCGTGCCTCGTATGCACGGCGGTCGTTGAGCAGACGCAGTGCCACGCTCTTTTGCCGCAGGGGAATCAGCCCCTGCTCGTCCGTCAGGTAAAGCACCGTGTTTACCAAAAAATCACGGTTGCCGAACTGCATGCCCGAGTAGCGGTCGTAGCCTACGGGCAAAGCGTTCCCTTGCTGTATCTCATTGCGGATGATGCTGCCTGAAGCCACGACCACTTGACGGCTTGCTTGGGGCGATGCGGTCTTTACGATACTTTCGGGAGCAATTTCCGCAGGGGGCATACGGTGGGCAAAGACGGAAGGAAACACGCCTTTCAACGCCACTGCCACGGGAATGTACTGATAGCGGAACGTGCTCATGTCTGGATTCATATCTGCCAAATCCACCTCAGCAGGTGTTGGAATAATGCGTGATGCTGTGGAGGTGGCTAACAGTATCTCTTTGTGTATATGCTCACCGCCCACGAGGTCGATAGGAGAGGCAAACATACTGCTCACTTGCCCGATATTGCGCGTGATGGCGGCACTCTGGGATGTCAGCAGGAGCGGTGCGTAATACCAAGGCATGGGTTGTAGGTTAGGCTGCTGCGGGTCGGAGGATACATTCACGGGGATGGGTAAGCATTGCACGTCTTGCAGCAATGCGGGATTGATACGCACGCCGTAGCGGAAGAACATATCGCTGAGATTCAAGTCCAAGGGCAGTACAGGAGTAAAACCCGACTGGGCGAGTACGTCTTGCGAAAACTGCACACCGTTCAACACCCATAGCACGTTGCCACCTTGTTGTACGTATTGGTCGATGATGTATTTGTCTGCCTCCGAGAATGCCGCTTGCGGGTCGGCTATGATGATGGCACGATAGGGATTGAGCATTTGTGCATCTGTACCTATCACCCCGCGGTCTATCTGAAAATACTTGCTCAAAGCCAGACTGAGGTCATACACGTTCTGCTCGGGCAGTTCACCATGCCCTTCGATGAATGCCACACGCGGCACTTCCGTCTGCCGTACACGGTGGATTGCTTCGGCAAACGCATACTCCAAGTTCTCTATGCTGGCATTCAGGTTTTCCTCACCCGAGCGCCCGCGGTTGTTTTGCAGCAGGTTGATAAGCGCGCTACGCCCGTTGTATTCTGCCAAAGCGTACGGATATACAGTCTGCTGCACGGTCGTCCCGTTTTTCTCGCGCTCGTGGATGACGATAGGTTGCAGCGAGAAATCCTTACGCATAGACAACGTTTCGATGGCTTCTTTGTCAAGTACCGACCAGCGTATGTTTGCGTTGCGGGCATTCAACTCCTCCAGCATCTCTACGGTGGCGTTTTTCAGCCGTGTAAAGGAGGGATTAAGGTCGCCTTCCAGATAGAGTGTCACGTGCAGAGGTGCGTGCAGACTGTCCAATAGTTGTATCGTGGCAGAAGACAGGCTGTATCGGCGGTCGTCCGTCAAGTCCCAACGGACAACACAATAGTGCGCTGCTACGTTCAGTAGCAGCACACATCCGATTGCTATGAGCCACGCATATTTCCTCATGCCATCAGGCTAATCCTGTTGTTTTTTGATCAAATCCAACACTTCTTGGTTGATAGCCACATCGTATTTCTGACGCAGCGATTCCACCCATATCTTCTCCAAGTAGTCCTGGTAGTCGGTCGTCACCTTGCCACGCTCGTCCATATATTCCTCGGGGGCTTTCAGCACTTTGCCCACGCAGAATACGTAGGGTAGCAGGCTATCAACTTCAAACGTGGCACCTTTCTGCTTGAAACCATACTTGTCCACACCAGGGTGTACACCTTTCTCCCACAGCCCCTGCTGGAACTTGATGTAGGTGGTGCTGTCTATATTCAGACGGTGTTCCAAGTACGACGCTATGGAGTCTGGCTCTGCGTTCTTGATGATGGCTTTGGCTGCCTTCATCGTACTCTTGTCCTTGCATTGGATAAACCAGCCTTTGTAGCGGGGTGCATCCCACGTATAGTTCTTCTTGTTGGCTGCAAAGAACTCGGTCAGCCCTACGGTGTCTTTTGCTGCTTTGTCCCATACCTCGCGCAGAGACACCTCAAAGAGCAGAATACCATCGTGGTATTCGCGTACCAAGGCGGCTAACTCAGGGTATTTCTCTTCCAAGTGTGCATCGGCGTATGCCTTCACTTCGCTGTCGGTCATCGTTGCAGGCAGGTGATACGCTGCACGGGTCTTGCGTATGAAAGAGGCATCTGCCTCACGCATACGCTCGTCGCGCTGCACCTGGCGAAGTATCTGCTGGCGCATACTGTCCAAAGGCTGAATGCCGCGACGTCCTTGCAGATAGATGATGTGCCAACCGAAATTGCTGGTAAAGGGAGCACTGATTTGTCCCTCTTGCATACCGAATGCGGTGTCCTCAAAAGGTTTCACCATCATACCTTTGCCAAACCAGCCGAGATCACCTCCGCGCACGGCAGAGCCTTTGTCGTCTGACAGCGCGCGCGCGGTTTCTGCAAAGTTCTCGGGGGTGACAATCTGTGCGATGGAGTCGATGACGACCTTCTTTGCGGCTTTGATAGAGTCGTTGCCACGGGGTACCATCTTCATGATATGCGAAGCATGTACCTCCTCGTGGCCGCGCTCTTCTTCCACCAAAGCGATATGGAAACCATATGCACTGCGAAATACCTCCGAAACTTCACCTACGGGAGTGGTGTAAACAGCAGTCTCAAAGGGATATACGTAGCGGAATGGCGTAATCCAACCCAACTCGCCCCCCGTCTCTTGCACAGCAGGGTCGGTGGATACCTCACGCGCTACTTCAAAGAAATCTTCGGCGGGCTGCTGCACCATCTTGCGCCCTTTCTTGATGGCTTTGCCTGTCGTCACGCGTATTCTTGCGTCCTCTATCTGTGCTTTTGCGGCTGCCACCACGCTGTCTGGTGCATTCATAGGACATTGGATGGCGATATGTGCAGCGCGACGGTCTTTTGCCATGCGTGCATAACTCATTGCGACCAGACTGTCTATGGCCGCATCGTCACGTAGATATTTTGGGGTAGCCTGCGCACGATAGCCACTCAGTTCTTTGATAAATGCCTCTGTGGTGTCTATGCCTTGCGCTTCAGCCTCTGCTACTTTGAGTTTGAAATTGACGAACAAATCCACGTATTCGTCAATCGTCTTATGCTCTAACGCACTTTCTTGGTTGTTCTTCTGGTAGATGTAAAGAAACTCCGATGCCATAATAGGTTTGCCATCGATGGTCATCAAAGGTAGGTTTGAAAAATCTGCCTGCTCAACGCTTGTTGCTATGGGTTCTTGAGCGGAAGCGATGTGGGTCGCTACCACCGACAGCAGAATTAAAAAGGCTTTTTTCATATCGTAAAGTATAAAATTAAAATTTGGCACAAAGATACTACTTTTTTTTGGTTTGCGCAAATAAAACGACTAATTTCCATAGTAACCGCATTAAATCGCACACCTAACTCGTGATGTGCGAATAGGACTGGCGCAACGTAAGGATGGCTGCATAAAGGAAAAAATATGAAAAAGGGGCAAGAGGACGGTTTTGAAAGGAGATTTTGGTTTAGTTATTTTAATAATTCGATAGATATATTTCTGCTCAAAAACGGCTTTTTGACCGCATTTTGACCATTTTATGCTGCGATAATGTTCCGCTTATGTTGCGGCTATGTTGCAGCCATGTTCCGATAAAGACAGGCAATTGACAGACGATGGACACGGAAACGACAGCAATGTAAAATTATGTTAATTTTTGAGAGAAGGGAAAGAGGAGGGGAAAAGATGGGGGTAGAAGGGCTTTTCGAGGGGAGGGGAATGTAGAATGGGGAGGCGTAAGGTAGGTATGGCAAGGTATGGTAAGGTAGA
>X363_Desmarests_Spiny_Pocket_Mouse__coassemble_442_pt1 | contig 26416 bp, 21 predicted proteins | sample X363_Desmarests_Spiny_Pocket_Mouse__metabat2_low_PE_030 | metagenome-assembled genome bin X363_Desmarests_Spiny_Pocket_Mouse
GCTACCATATGGACACCGCTACGCGGTTTGAGAACGGACAAATACATAAAAATGGTTGGAGCTAATTCAGCCTACGGGTTATAAACACAAAAAAAAATCGTATTATGCAAAAGAAATTGACACGTTCTGACAACAAAATGATTGGCGGCGTATGCGCGGGTATCGCAGAGTATTTCGACATAGACCCAACAGTAGTACGCGTGGTGTATGCAACAGTAACCGTATTCTCTGCGCTATTCTTCGGCTGCGTGCTGTATCTCATCCTACTCATACTGATGCCAAGCGCAGAATATCATGATTGAGAACATCAAAAGCCAAATGCGCAAAGGGATATTGGAGTACTGCGTACTCTCTATCATCCGTAATCGCGGCGAAGCCTACACGTCCGACATACTGGAAGTGCTACGCAACGCCGACCTATTGGTGGTGGAAGGAACGGTATATCCCCTTTTGAGCAGAATGAAAAACAGCGGATTGCTCGCCTATCGGTGGGAAGAGTCGCGGGAAGGTCCTCCTCGGAAGTATTTCCGTTTGACTGACGAAGGAGAAAGCCTTCTCGGCGACTTGCAACGCGAATGGAACGCAATCACCACATCCATAGAACGAGTAACCCTGCCTAACGAGGCAACAACACCCACACAACAATGAAAGAAACACGCACCATCAATCTGAACGGCATCGTATTCCACATAGACAACGATGCCTACCTCGCCCTGTCCTCCTACCTGCACGACATAGAAATGCGCCTCCCAACAGACGAGCGCAAAGAGGTGATGGGAGACCTGGAAGCACGCATTGCCGAACTGTTCCAATCGGCACTCTTTGCACACAACGTGCAAGTGGTGGACATGAACATCATCACCCGCATTGAGACACGCATCGGGAAACCGTCCGACTTTGGCGAAAACAAACGCCCCGTAGTGAAACACCGCCCAACGGACAACCAAGGTTGCGCCCGCTCATTAGGAATAGCACTGAAAGTGATGCTACTGCTAATGGTTCTGCCCATACTCGGCATCATTTGCGTGGTAGTATTCTCGCTGCTGATGGCAGGCATCGGCGTGAGCGCAGGTCTGGCAACTACCCTACCTATGCTAATGGGCATTGAACTATTCGGCGGCAACGGATGGCTGCTATCCCTATTTGTGGTATGCGCACTGATTGTGGTGGTTCTCCCGCTCGTAATGCTCATCCACTCGGTGGTGACCTTTGCACGCTATCACCGCGGTCCCTCGGGGCGTTTCTGGGGCATCAGCATACCCACATGGATACTGGCATTAGTTGTTACCATTGTGCTAATCAACACCAGCGTGCGCGTGGACGGACAGCCTGTCAGCATGCAACAATGGATGAACCTGACCGAGATGGAATGGGATGATGACGCACTGCCCACGACAACGACCCTCATAGAACTGCCTGCATTCGATAAGATAGAACTGGACTGCCCCGCCAAGATACAACTGTCTCAATCCTCCACACAACAAGTGGAACTGCGCTCGACACAGCCTGAAAACGTGGTAACGGAAGTGAAGAACGGCGTGCTGCACATTGCTTACAGACCACAGAAAAACCGCTACACTCTATCGGAGCTGAGGATTGCAATACCCGAACTGCAATCCCTACGCGCCAACGGAGCAGCAAAAATAGAGACAGAAGGATGGCTGACACAAGACCAGTTGAATATAGAACTATCGGGCGCATCGAAAGCCGATTTGCATATACAGGCACATTCTTTGCGCATCACTGCTTTGGGCGCGAGCCAGATAGACTTGGAAGGCACGACGGACAGCCTCTACATAGACCTGACAGGCGCAAGCCAGATAGACAGCGAAGACATGGTGGCACAAGATGTACACATCGTTTGTGCGGGTGCAAGCCAGGCAGAAATACATGCCGCAAAGACGCTATGGGCACAGGCAGCAGGGGCAAGCCAGATAAAATACGAAGGCAATCCCCGAATACTGCAATCCCTATCGGTGGGTGCAAGCCAGATAAAGCAACACTGATTGGCAAGCAGTCTGCCCTATGCCAAATCCCCGAAACAGCCTTTGAACAGGTCTGTTTCGGGGATTTGTAAGTAGGGCGTGGCAAGGCGAATAGATACCATTCAATAGTGTTTTCGGCACAAAATCGCCCTACTGCTTGCATAATTCAAAAAAAAGTGGTAACTTTGCGGGCAGTTACGGAAAGTATTTTAGCATTGCCAAAAGAGAGGACAAGACGCCTATGGCAAACGAGAAAAAGGACGTTTTTGGCCTTAGGGACAGTGGCAAAGCACTGATAATGGCGCAAGACATAGCAAATAACACCCAAACAGATACAGGTATGGTAGATAAAACAAAGACAGCACAAGGCGCGAAACGCGTCGAGAACTTTTGTGTGATTATGGCTGGCGGTATAGGCAGCCGATTCTGGCCGTACAGCAGAAACAACAAACCCAAACAATTCCTGGATTTCTTCGGCACAGGAAGAAGCCTGCTGCAAATGACCATAGATCGCTTTCGTCCCCTCGTGCCGATAGAGCACATCATCGTGGTGACGAACGTGGCATACCGCGAACAGATACTTGCACAGGTGCCTGACATGCGCCCCGACCAGATACTCTGTGAGCCTGCACGCAGGAACACCGCGCCCTGCATCGCCTACGCCATGGCACACATAAAAGGCATGCTACGGCAAGAAGCCATCCGCGCAGGGGTACTCGACAGCGATATGCCGATGGACATGAGCCACGACTACTGCGCTGCAAACATCGTGGTTGCACCGTCTGACCACCTGATAGTAGACGAACAGGAATTTCAGCGGATAGTGGGTCAGGGTTTGCAGTTTGTGTCGCAGGAGGATGCACTGCTGACGTTGGGTATGAAGCCCACACGCCCAGAGACAGGCTACGGATACATACAAATGGAGACAGAGGAGAAGGGCAGCATACGCAAAGTGAAGACCTTTACCGAAAAGCCCAATGCAGACTTAGCAAAAGTGTTTGTGGAAAGCGGTGAGTTTCTATGGAACTCAGGCATCTTCCTGTGGAACTTGCGAAGCATAGACGCTGCATTCCGCTCTTTCCTACCCGATATGGACGCGCTATTCCGCGCAGGAGAGAACCTGTTCGGCACAGCCAAAGAAGAGGCATTCATCGAAGAGAAATTCCCGACATGCCCCAATATCAGCATTGACTACGGAGTATTGGAAAAAGCGCAGAACGTGTGTGTACTACCCGCAGACTTCGGGTGGAGCGACCTCGGCACATGGGGCTCGCTCTACGACCTGAGCGAGAAAGATGAGGCGGAGAACGTGGCACTACACTGCAACGCCTCGTTCTACGACAGCGAACGCAACATCGTGACACTGGAACATGGCAAACTCGCCGTGATAGAAGGACTGCACGATATGATAGTGGCAGAATCGGACGGCGTGCTGCTCATCTGCCCAAAAGCACACGAGCAGAACATACGCAATATCGTGAACGATGTGGCAGAGCGGTATAAGGACAAGTACAACTGATACGGCTGTATGCGCAAGTGACGGGGCGTTACTTGCGCATACAGATGTTTATTGCGGGGGAGATACGAGAGGGGAACAGCACTGGATAAGGCGTTTATTGCACAGCAAGATAGCAATGTAGAACAAATATGGGTAAGCCACAGATGGCAACAACCACGGATTGGCTACTGCATATATGGTGCATAGAGCAGAAACTCGAATAGTTAACAAATCATTGGTGCTTGACGCACCGCAGAATTATCTATATACAAAAAACACATTATGGGCTACTTGAATTTTGACAAGACCGTATTGACCAACCTTGAACGTTCGCTACTGAAAGAGATGATTCGCACCAACCGTGCGGGCGTCTATAACGCGACGACGCTCGTAGACTGCAATACGAGAAAGTATCACGGGCAGTTGGTGATGCCCCTTCCCGAATTGGGGGATGACAACTACGTATTGCTCAGTTCGTTGGACGAGACCGTCATCCAACATGGGGCTGCGTTTAACCTCGGGCTACATAAATATGGACCGACGACATACGCTCCGAACGGACATAAGTACATCCGCGAGTTTGACTGCGAGGTAATCTCAAAAACCACCTACCGCGTGGGTGGCGTAGTGCTGACCAAAGAGCGTATGCTCGTCAGTTTCGAACCGCGCGTGCTAATTCGCTACACCTTGGTAGAAGCACACTCGGCAACGACACTGCGCCTCAAACCCTTCCTCGCATTCCGCTCCGTGAATGAACTGACACACGAGAACAGCCGCGCCAATGCCAATATGGAGGAGTGTGAGAACGGACGCGTGAACCAGATGTACGCCGAGTTTCCACACCTGTATATGCAGTGTTCGAAAGCCGTGGACTACCACCACGACCCGCAATGGTACAAGGGTATCGAATATCCCAAAGAGCAAGAAAGAGGGTTTGAATACAAAGAAGACCTGCTTGTGCCTGGCTACTTTGAACTGCCTATGCGCAAGGGAGAAAGCGTGATATTCGCGGCTGGCATCACCGAGGTCAAGACACGCAGCCTGAAAACCACATGGAACAAAGAGATGGAGCGCCGTATCGCACGAGAGAACATGTTCGCCTGCCTAAAAAACTCGGCAGGGCAGTTCTACAAACGAGAAGGCGACAAATGCTACCTGCTGAGCGGCTACCCATGGTACCACGCCGAGGCACGCGCCACCTTCTTCGCTACCCCATCCTGCACCCTGGACATTGACCGACCTGAGTACTGGGAGGCTATCATCGACAGGACTGCCGTAGATGAGATACGCGCTTTTATGGAAGGCAGAGACGCAAACATCAAGATGACGGGAATGGACGCCCCGGACGCACTGCTATGGGCTATCCGTGCATTTCAGAAATATGCCCATAAATACACGGTGGAAGAGGCGGCGAAAAAATACGGCGACCTCTGCGCAGACATCATAAACTACTACCGCAAGCAAAACCACCCGCGTGCATTCCTACACCAGAACGGTTTGCTATGGGTGGACGGCACACAACGCCCTGCGACATGGATGAGCGCGATGGAGAACGGGCGTCCTATCACCCCAAGAACAGGCTATGTAGTGGAGATAAACGCGCTATGGTACAACGCACTGCGCTTTACCGCCGAGTTGCTGCATACACAAGGGAAGACTGCTAACAGCGAGTTGCTGGACTTTCAAGCCGAAGTGGCACGCACCGCATTCATAGAGACATTCTGGAACGGACTCTATCTATACGACTACGTAACCTACGACTCCCGCGACTGCGAGGTGCGTCCAAACCAGATATGGGCAGCAGGATTACCCTACTCGCCATTGGACAAGAAACAGATGAAAGCCGTAGTGGACATCTGCACGAAAGAACTGCTGACCCCGCGCGGACTGCGTACGCTATCACCAAAGAGCGGCAACTTCCGCCCCGAGTACATCGGAGGACAGTTGGAACGCGACCGCAACTTCCACAACGGTCCCGTATGGCCTTGCACCATCGCGGCATACGCACGCGCCTACATGAGCCTGTATAAACGCAGCGGGCTGAGTTTCATGGAACGGCTATTAGTGGGCTACGAGCGGGAGATGAGCGAACTATGCATCGGCACGCTCAACGAACTATACGACGGCAACCCACCCTACAAAGGACACGGCGGCATGAGTTACGCACCGAGCGTGGCGGCAGTAATCTCGGTGATAGACACACTGAAACAATATGAAGAAATAGAGAAAGGAGGCACACTATGAAAGCGTTGATGTTCGGATGGGAGTTCCCCCCGCATATCTTGGGGGGACTGGGTACAGCCAGTTATGGTCTGACCCGCGGTATGGCACAACAGCCCGATATGGAAATCACCTTTGTCATTCCCAAACCTTGGGGAGACGAGGACCAGTCGTTCCTACGTATCATCGGCGCAAACAGCGTACCCATCGTATGGAAAGAGAATGACTACCACTATATAAGACAGCGTATGGAGGGCAAGATGTCGCCCGAAGAATATTTCCACCTGCGCAACGGCATTCACTACGACTACCGCCGCATAGGCACGGATGACCTCGGCTGCGTGGGCTTCTCGGGACGCTATCCCGACAACCTCTTGGAGGAGATAGGCAACTACGAGGCAGTAGCCTCCGTGCTGGCACACTCTCTGGACTTCGACATCATCCACTCGCACGACTGGCTGACCTACCCCGCTGGCGTATTTGCCAAGCAGATTTCAGGTAAGCCCCTTGTGATACACGTACACGCTACCGACTTCGACCGCTCGCGCGGCAACGTGAACCCCACCGTATTCGCCATAGAGAAACGCGGTATGGAGGAAGCCGACCATATCATGTGTGTGTCGAACCTGACGCGCCGCACCGTAATCGAGAAATACGGTATTGACCCACGCAAGGTGTCCACCGTACACAATGCCGTAGAGCCACTATCCAACCCCGATGAATTTAAGAAACACCCACGCAAGGACAAGTTGGTAACGTTCTTGGGACGTATCACCATGCAGAAAGGACCCGAGTACTTCGTGGAAGCCGCAGCGCGCGTGCTTGCCAAGACAGACGGTGTGCGCTTCGTGATGGCAGGCAGCGGCGATAAGATGGCAGAGATGATAGAACTGGCTGCCAAGCGCGGCATAGCCGACAAGTTCCACTTCCCTGGCTTTATGCGCGGGCGACAAGTGCAGGAGGTACTTGCCGACTCGGACGTGTATATCATGCCTTCCGTAAGCGAGCCGTTCGGTATCTCTCCCTTGGAGGCGATGCAGGTGGGCTGTCCGTCTATCATATCACACCAGTCGGGTTGCGCCGAAATTCTCTCGCACTGCATAAAGACCGACTACTGGGATATAGACGCTATGGCAGACGCGATATACGCGATAGTGAAATACCCTGCGATGTACCAATCGCTACACAAACTCGGTATGGAGGAAGTGAACAACATACGCTGGTATGATGCTGGGCTGAAAGTGCGCAAGATATACGACGAGGTGATAAGCCACAGACGATAAAGAGGCACACACCTATTACCCACACAACAAGAATAATAACACTATAACATACGAATTATGAAAAACATCTGTTTATGCTTTCAAATGCATGCGCCGTATCGGCTGAAACGATACCGTTTTTTTGAGATTGGTCAAGACCACTACTACTACGATGACCTGATGACCGAAGAGTACATCACAGGATTGGTCGGCACCTCCTATATGCCGCTATGCCAGACCTTGAAAAGCATGGTGGAGCAGTCGAAAGGCAAATTCCACTGCGCCCTGTCCGTATCGGGCACGATGATGGAACTGTTCGAGCAGTTTGCTCCCGAAATGATTGACCTGCTCAAAGAGTTGGCAGATAGCAAGTGTGTGGAATTTCTCGCCACTCCCTACGCCTATTCCCTCGCCGCAGAGTATGACATGGCGGAATTTGAGGAACAAATGCACAAGCATGCTATGCTCATGAAAGAGGTGCTTGGTGTGAAGCCCCAAAGTGTATGGAATACCGACCTGCTCTATTCGGACGAGATGGCTTACCAACTCTACAAGATGGGCTACAAGACCGTGCTGACCGAAGGTGCAAAGCACGTGCTGAGTTGGAAATCACCCAACTATATGTACGCCAGCGCAAGCGCACCCAAGCAGAAAGTGCTGCTACGTAATATGCCACTGAGCGACGAACTGAGTTTCCACTTCTCCGACCCCGCATGGTACAACTACCCTATGGACGCGGTGAAATACGCAGATATGCTCCGCAACCTGCCCGAAGAAGAGGAAATCATCAACATCTGGATGGGTGCAGAGACCTTCGGCTTCAACCAACCCGCCAGCACAGGTGTCTTCGACTTCCTGAAAGCACTGCCTTTTTTTGCCGTGGAGCGTGGTATGGGCTTCTGCACGCCCGCAGAGGCCGCCAAAGCGATGGAGGCAAAGGACGTAATCTCGGTACCATACGCCATGACATGGCAAGGAGAAGCAAAAGACCTGAGCACCTACAACGGCAACGACCTGCAACACGAGGCTTTGGAGAAACTATACTCCGTGTCGGAACGCGTGCGTCTGTGTCAAGATAAGGCACTGAAAGTGAACTGGCTACGCCTGCAAGACATCAACCATTTCCACTTTATGAACCACATAGAGCATGGTACAAGCCACTACGAATCGGCATACGATGCGTTTATCAACTATATGAACGTACTATCCGACTTTATGCAGACCGTGGAAGAACAGTATCCTACCAGCATCGGCAATGAGGAACTGAACGAACTGCTCACCACGATTAACAACCAAGAACAGGAGATACAAGACCTGCAACAGCAACTTGCCAAAGCCCAAAAAGCCGGCAAGAAAGCGGCAGACACAAAGGAAACGAAGAAGAAAGCGTGCAAAAAGTAAGATTACTGCTCATACTGCTCTTTGGTGCGGCCACACTATATGCCGCACCAAAGAGCAAGACTGTCAAGACCGTACTGCGGTCTTGGCAACTGTCGTCCGCGACGGGCATTGCGGATACCGTGGCATTTCAAGACACTGCCATGCTGAATTACCCCATGCGAGATGTGGAGAACGACTACTCCCTATCGTCTGCCTATAACGGCAACTGCCTCGTATCGCCCTTGGAGGCACGGGTGTATTTCGACCGACAGGAAACCATAGACGACCTATTTGCCACGGCATATCAACCCTACGTATATACCCCGCGCACCGTACGTTTCTTCAACACGACCACCCCGTATTCGGAAATCGCGTACAAGAAAGGGTTCACCACCTATCACGAAGAAAACGAGATAAACTTCCTCTTTACGGGCAACCTCAACCGCAAACTAAACCTCGGCACGCAAATGAACTACCTCAACGCGGTAGGTCACTATGCCAACCAAGCGGGACAAGTCTTTAATGGCTCGGTATGGGGTTCATACAACGGCAATCATTACAGCATGCAAGCCGCCTTTGCGTGGTCGAAACTATCCCACTACGACAACGGCGGACTGAAAAACACGGACGACCTGAGCGGTACATTAGAGCCAGAGGATATCCCCGTGAACCTCAATGCGATGGTGGGATACCGCTACCTGACAGGCTTCCTCAACCACTATTACAGCATCACCGTAGAACGTCCGTACCACGACAGCATAGAGGTAGTGAACGAGCAGGGACAGCGCGAGATGAAAGACACGGTGAAGATAAACTATATCCCCGTGACCACCTTCCGCCATGTCTTCGAGGCAAGCAACAGCAACCGCCGCTACATAGAAAAAACCGCCCAACAGGGTTTTTATAATGCACAGCGATTCACCGTGGGGCAGCCCTACTACCGCAACCCCAATCGCACGAACGACTCCACGGACGTGCTGAGCATACGCAACACCCTGTCGGTGACCTTTGAGGAAGAGTTCAACCGCATCTTGAAATTCGGTGCAACGGTATATGCGATGAACGAATGCCAGCGATACCTCTTCCAAGGTATAGACGCGGGCTACACCTTTCCACTTGCCACCACAGGTTTTGCCGATGCCCTACCCTCCGTATCGCAGGCGCAACTGCGGGGCGACAGCACCTATCAGTATCAATGGACGAACAACACCTTTGTGGGCGGTGCACTATACAAGAACCGCGGCAAATGGGTGCGCTACGGCTTTGACGGCGATGTGTGCGTGGTGGGATACAAATTGGGTGAGTTTCGCGTGAACGGACATGTGAATGGTTATTTCCCCATTGGCAAGGACACGATGTATATCAACGCACGGGCATTTGTGAAGAACGAGACGCCATCGCCCTACCTGCTACAATACAGTTCCAACCATTTCCAGTGGAACAACGACTTTCAGAAACCCTATCGTTTCTACGTGGGCGGCGACATCGCCTACCCCACCCAGTGGGTGAAACCCAAAGTGGAGATAGGCTTTGAGAACCTGACGCGCTATATCTATTTCGATGCCACAGACGGCTTGCCCAAGCAATACGAAGGGAACATACAGGTGCTGATGGCAAACGTGCAGTGTCATATCACAACGCCGTGGGTGAACCTCGAAAACCACGTGGTATACCAGATGAGCAGTTCGGACTACTTACCCCTGCCCACCCTCACGCTCTACCACAACCTCTACTACCACGGCGCGTGGGCACGCAAGGCCTTGGACGCACAGATAGGTATCGACCTCCGGTATTTCACCCGCTACAACGCGCCCGTGTTCAACCCCTCCACCTCGCAGTTCTGCGTACAGACAGGCGAACAGAAAGTGGCGGTAGGCAACTACCCCGTGATGAACGTGTATGCGAACTTCTACGTGCGCTCGCTGCACCTGCGTTTCTTTGCGCAGTACACCCACTTCAACCACCTGTTCATGCAATCACAAACCCACTACTACGCCATGCCGTCATACCCGATGAACCCCGATGTGTTCCGTGCGGGACTGGCGTGGCATTTCTATAACTAAGACGCATAGCGCCATACGCTTATACCCCGTGATGAACGTGTATGCGAACTTCTACGTGCGCTCGCTGCACCTGCGTTTCTTTGCGCAGTACACCCACTTCAACCACCTGTTCATGCAATCACAAACCCACTACTACGCCATGCCGTCATACCCGATGAACCCCGATGTGTTCCGTGCGGGACTGGCGTGGCATTTCTATAACTAAGACGCATAGCGCCATACGCTTATACGGAGGCTGCGTTTGATGGTTTGGGAAAAAAGCAGTAATTTTGCAGAGAGTTTTGTATAAGCAAAGATTCAACAATTCGGAGAATGAATATAAGATCGTTTTTGGATAGGAATGCGCTGTGGTTGGCGATGGTCATTGGCGTGGTGGGGCAGACGGTGTTTCGGCACCTGATGTTTCTGCTGCCACCGATGATATTCCTGATGCTGTTCTTCACATTCTGCAAGGTAAATCCCCTTGACCTGCGGCTGCACCGCTGGCACTGGATAGTGCTATGCTTGCAGTTAGGTATGGCAGTGGGGACGTATTATGCAGTGCGATATGGTGTTGGAAGACTGCATGGTTTTGGGTTCAGTGCGGGTGACACGGAGGCGATTGCGCAGGGGCTGATGGTATGTCTGATTATGCCGACTGCCACTGCTGCACCTATCATCGCAGGCAAGATGGGAGGCTCGATACAGAACCTCACCACCTTCACTATGCTCAGCAATATCGCTACCGCCATCGTGGTGCCTGCGTTCTTCCCTGTTGTGAACCCTATGGCAGATATGACCTTCTGGCACGCCAGCGGACTGATTATGCGCAAGGTGGCTCCGCTGCTCTTGCTCCCCTTTTTAGCGGCATGGCTGCTACGCGCCGTGTATGACGGATACCACAAGCGAAAAGGCGACAACCGCCACTTTGCGCTCAGCCGCACATGGGCATCCGTACCGTTCTACCTATGGGCAGGGACGCTCATCATCCTCATGGCAGACATCACCCACACCATGCTGACCGCCCAATACAACGGCTGGGTGGTGGTATGGCTATCTGTGGGGGCACTCGTGGCTTGCCTGCTACAATTCTTCCTCGGCAAGGTGATAGGCTACCATTTTCCTGCACCCAACCGCGGAGAGGACTACCACGACGTAGTCATTCGGGATGACCTGCCGACCGATATGCCCAACGTAAGCAAGGTAACGGCAGGACAGGCATTCGGGCAAAAGAACACCACGCTCGGCGTATGGATGGCACAGGTGTATCTCTGTCCTTTGGCCTCCCTCGCTCCTGCCGCCTATATCATCTGGCAAAACATATTCAACAGCCTGCAACTGCTTATTTTGGGTAAAAAGAAATAAGCGTTTGCCGCTACGCAGTAATACATTCTTTGATACAATATGAAAACACGATGGCTTTTACTATTGGCATTAGCGGTGGCATATCCGCTATTTGCTGCTGACGCAGACTATGACACCCGCACCCTCGCCTTTCCCGAAGCCGAGGGATTTGGACGCTACGCTAGCGGTGGAAGAGGCGGCATAGTATATTACGTGACCCGCTTGGATGATGCCCTCAAAGCAGACGGCACGCCCGAAGAAGGGACACTACGCTGGGCACTGACCACAGGAGACGACACGCCCCGCACCGTGCTGTTCCAAGTGTGCGGCACGATATACCTCCAAAGCGTATTGAAACTGCAACACCCCAACGTGACCATAGCAGGGCAGACTGCCCCCGGAGGCGGTATCTGCATAGCAGGCGCAAACCTCTACGTATGCAAACCCAATGTCATCATCCGCCATATCCGTTTCCGCGCGGGCGACATACCCACCAAGAACTACCCTGCCATAGACGTGGAGAACACACGACAGGTCATCATTGACCACTGCTCGTTCACATGGTCGATGGAGGAGTGCGTGACGCTCTACGACACCGACTCGACCACCATGCAATGGTGTATCATCGGCGAGGGACTATACAACTCGAAACATAAGAAAGGCAGTCGCGCTTACGCCACACAATGGGGAGGCGAACATGGCACGATGTGCCACTGTCTGATAGCCAACTGTCTGAACCGCACCCCTCGCTTCAACGGCGTGCGCGACGAGGCAGGTATAGCCGATGGAAAGCACAACCACGATGCACAGGTCATCAACCATTTCTACAACAACGTCATTTTCAACTGGGGCAAGAAGAACTCGCTCTACGGCGGCGAGAACGACAGCACCAAGAACCACGATGCCGAGGGACGACAGACGGGGTACAACCGCGTGTATATGGTGAACAACTACTTCCGCGCAGGACCCGCCACCTTTGCTGCCAACATGTCGGAGCGGTATTTCGTGCAGGGCAGCAAGGCAGGCGACTACGGGCAATGGTATGTAAACGGCAATATGTTCGAAACGGACAATAAGTACAATGCCGCAAAACCCGCCTGGCACGCCGACACCTTAGCCAAAGTGAACGCCGACAACCTCTACGGCTACACACGCGGCTATGCCTATCGCGCCTTTAACTTAGACGGTGCGCTTGCCAACGAGACTACCTATACACAGTATGTCCTTTCTGCGGTAGATGAGACGTTCCCGACCACGCTATGCACTGCAGAAGAGGCATATCGTGCGGTATGCACCCAAGCAGGGGCGACATTGCCTCGGCAGGACGAACAGGACAGCCGCATGCTTGCCGAAGCGGCAGGCGAGATAGACCCTATGTTTGTGGGAAAGACCGTGGCACGCAACCTTGGCATCATCGACTCGCAGGAGGATATACAGTTCGCCCGTGAGGATTATTTCTACATCAGCGAGACTGAGGTGGCAGGCGGATACCCATTCCTTGATGCCATGGAAGGTGATTCCCTTGCCGTGGACAGCGACGGGGATGGCTTGCCCGACCTGTACGAGACGGAGATAGGACTCAACCCCGAGGATGCGGCGGACGGCGCGGCAATTGGCACAGACGGGTACAGCGCGTTGGAGGTGTATCTCAACGGCGTTGCCAATGGCAGCATCGACAAGCAAGCCTACGAGACCGAGGAATATACATCGCAGCAACCCGATGCACCCATAGAGGCATTGCCCTATGTGCCCCATGCGATGCGAGGCAAACGCTATGACCTGCAAGGGCGCAGCATTGAGCATGCACAGCCGCAGCAGGTATATATTGAAGACGGAAAGGCGAAAGTGCAACAACATTAACCCCATACGGCATTTTAATGGTTGAAATCCAATAAACTGCCAAATAGCAGAAACCTGCTATGTAGGTACTATAAAGGCTGCTCAATCGGTTGGGCAGCCTTTGTTTTTTTTGCTTTGTATTGAAAAACGCAACATCTAATTCAATAAATGTTAATAAAGCAAGCAAAACAAGTTATCATTCCGCCGCATAACACGGCAAGGGTTTAGCCTGACCTGTCCGCTACCTGACCGCTACCTGACCGCTCGTGGAACATGTGGAACACTTTGAGGGCATCGGAAAAAAGACGTAAGGAATTTTTAACATCCCTTTGGGTAAACCTATACAACAAGGTATCCGCTACTTGTCGGCTACTTGTCGGCTACTTGTCGGCTACTTGTCCGCTACTTGTCCGCTACTTGTCGGCTACATGACCCGTGTTTTACCCGTAAGGGGAACAGGAATACACAGGGGCAAAATGTATGACACAGGGGACTGCCAAAATGGCAGTATAGGGACTATCGGGCAGGTTTGGCTTGGTTTTTGATAGACAGTAGATGCAGTGGGACTACTGTGCAGACGAATTACCGTTTGCGGGGCAGTTCTAATCCCTATTAGACAAACATATAAAACACATACTACTATGAGCAAAGGAACAATCGGAGTAACCTCCACAAACATTTTCCCTGTCATCAAGAAATTCCTATACAGCGACCACGAAATCTTCCTGCGTGAGTTGATCAGCAACGCCGTGGACGCTACACAGAAACTGAAAACCCTGTCAAGCGTAGGCGAAGCAAAAGGCGAGATGGGCGACCTGAAAGTGCGCGTATTATTGGACAAAGACAAGAAGACCCTCACCGTGCAAGACCACGGTATCGGTATGACCGCAGAAGAGGTGGACAAGTACATCAACCAGATTGCGTTCTCGGGGGCAGAGGAGTTTGTCAACAAATACAAAGACAAGGCAGAAGCCATCATCGGACATTTCGGTTTGGGCTTTTACAGCGCATTCATGGTAGCCAAGAAAGTGGAGATTTTCTCGCAGTCGTACCAAGAAGACGCAAAGGCAGTGCATTGGAGTTGCGAGGGCGACCCAGAGTACGTGATGGAAGACACCATCAAAGCAGAGCGCGGAACGGACATCGTGTTGCACTTGGACGATGAGTTCAGCCAGTATCTCGAAGACGCAACCATAGAAGGCCTGCTCAAGAAATACTGCAAGTTCCTGCCCGTGGAGATTGCGTTCGGCAAGAAGAAAGAATGGAAAGACGGCAAGCAGGTGGAGACCGAAGAGGACAACATCATCAACAACACCAACCCCGCATGGACACGCAAGCCTGCCGACCTCACCGAGGAGGACTACGAGCAGTTCTACCACGAACTATACCCTATGCAGATGGATGAGCCGCTCTTCCATATCCACCTCAACGTGGACTATCCATTCCACCTGACGGGTATCCTCTACTTCCCGAAAATCAAGAACAACCTCGACGTACACCGCAACAAGATTCAACTCTACTGCAACCAAGTGTTTGTGACCGACGAGGTGGAGAACATCGTACCCGAGTACCTCACGCTGCTCCATGGCGTGATAGACTCGCCCGACATTCCGCTCAACGTCAGCCGTTCGTACCTGCAAAGCGACAACAACGTGAAGAAGATAAGCGGCTACATCACCAAGAAAGTGGCAGACAAATTAGCAGAACTGTTCAAGAACGACCGCGAGAACTTCGAAAAGAAATGGGATGACGTGAAGATGTTTATCCAATACGGTATGCTCACAGACGAGAAATTCTACGACAAAGCCGTAGGATTCGCCTTGCTGAAAAACATGGATCATCAGTATGCCACCTTAGAGGAATACAAAGCGAAAATCAAAGAGCAGCAGACCGACAAGAACGGCGACCTGATCGCCCTCTACGCACAGGATGTGGACGCTTCGTATTCCTATATTGAGCGCGCGAAAGCCAAAGGCTACGATGTGCTACTGATGGACGGCGAATTGGACGTACACGCGATGTCGCAGTTCGAACAGAAGAGTTACGGAGACGGTAGCGAAGAGAAGAAAGGGGCATTGCGTTTCGTACGGGTGGACTCGGATGTGATAGAGAACCTCATTGCCAAAGAGGACAAGCAGACAGTCAGCCTAAGCAGGGAGCAAGAGGACGCATTGCGCTACTCTTTCGAGAGCCAGTTGCCCAAGACCGACAAGACCAACTACACAGTGTCGTTTGAAGCCGTTTCGGCAGATGCACTGCCTGTATTTCTGACCCAAAACGAGTTTATGCGCCGTATGAAAGAGATGTCGGCGCACCAGCAGGGAATGTCGTTCTACGGCACCATGCCCGACTCGTACAACCTTGTGGTGAACACCGCCAATGCCAAAGTAACCGCCTTGATGGAGGACTTGGTAAGCGCGTGCGCCGAGAAAGTGGCACCCCTCAACGAGCAAATAGCCGCCAAGCAGCAGGAGGAAGAAACCCTCAAAGCCGCACAGAAAGACAAGAAAGAGGCAGACCTAACGCAAGAGGAGAAAGACGCAGTAAGCAATGTCACCAAGGAACTGGCAAGCCTGCGCGCCGATGTGAAGAAGGTGTATGCCGACCATGCAGAGAACAACGAGAAAGTGAAACAACTGATTGACATTGCCCTCTTGGCAAGCGGTATGCTCAAAGGCGAGGCACTCGCCAAATTCGTGAACCGCAGCGTGGAACTGCTATAAGCATACCGAGACATATGATTTGCGGCTGACTATTGTTTGGTCAGCCGCAAGTTTTTTTTGTATGTAGGAAGCATCACCGCACGAGATTTTTACGTATGTGCACAATTTGGGCGTGCGTTTTTAGTGAACTCGGAAGTTAGGAGAGGTTTCTTATGGCTTTACTTTTTCGAGATTGTGAGTTTTCGAGAAGACGAGAACGAGCGAATACTTTTGGACTTTCTGCAGGATAGTATTGCATATTCCAAAAAAAAGCAGTACCTTTGCGACTGTTTATAGGTGAACATACAATGAAAGCAAAACCATTCGTCAAATGGGTAGGCGGAAAAACGCAACTCATTGACCAACTCGAAGCACTGCTTCCTGCTGACTTTGACCAATGGGAGAACGTTACTTACATTGAACCGTTTGTAGGTGGAGGAGCTATGTTGTTTCACATGCTCCAAGCGCACTCCAATATCAAATCAGCGATTATAAACGACATCAACGCAGACCTCACAACTTGTTATAAAGTGGTGAGGGATTGTCCTGATGCGTTAGTGAAATCTTTAAGCGATATTCAAGCAACATACTATGCCTTACCTAACGATGAAGCCAAGCAAGATTTCTTTTTGCAGAAGCGAACGGAGTTTAACACAAAGTCCTTAGCCCCTATTCAGAACACCACACTCTTTTTCTTTCTCAACCGCACTTGCTTCAACGGTTTGTACCGAGTGAATAAATCGGGGCTGTTCAACGTGCCATTCGGGTGTTATGAAACACCTATGATATGCGACCCGAATACAATTTATGCGGACAGCCTGCTACTACAAAACGTTGAGATACTAACAGGAGACTACCAGCAGACTTTTATGAAAGCGAGCGGAAAGACGCTATTCTATTTCGATCCTCCTTATCGCCCCTTAAACACCACAAGCAGTTTCAATGATTATGCCAAGGAAGCATTCAATGATGCGGCACAAGTGCGTTTGAAGGAGTTTTGCGATACCATTGAGCAGGCAGGATATAAATTTATGCTTAGCAATTCCGATTGCAAGGACATGTTCTTTGACGACCTATATATGCACTATCAGATAGAACGCGTATGGGCGTCCAGGAGTATCAATGCCACCCCCTCCAAACGAGGCAAACTGACGGAAATCCTTGTACGTAATTATCACACAACAAAAACTCACATAGCAATATAATGATGGCTACACACTCTGCAAAACAGTTTGAAACATTTATGTCGCAGTTGAAAGAAACGAATCAGACATTGGACTTCTTTTGCGATTTTGAGAAAATCAACAACAATGTTGAAGATATAAAGTTGAGTCTTTGTATGCTCAACAGTTTGATTGGAGCACAAAACTTACGTGCCGCCGTGGAGGCTATTTGGAGACGAGACCGCACAGCATTCCATGTAATGGACATTCTCATTGCGGTACGTAGCGAAGGGAAAAAGAAAGTGTTGAATGCTCTGGGGGAATGTACGGTGTTGGACAACTTATTTGAGTCAGTAGAAGGAGTGATGGAGTATTTGGAGAATACTGGACTCGCAGATATTTTCCAATCGAAGAAAGTGAAAGATTTGGTGGATTATGTATTTGGCATAGAAACGGGTTTGGACACCAACGCACGCAAGAATCGAAGTGGGCATATTATGGAAGAGAGGGTTGCCCATCTCTTTACGGAAAATGGAGTTCACTTTGAACAGGAAGTATATTCGCGTGAATGGGGTGAGGTTGCTGCTGCACTTGGCAATGATGAGAAACGGTTTGATTTCGTGGTAAGAACATCCTGCAAGACGTACCTCATTGAGGTTAATTTCTATTCGTCAGGAGGTTCAAAATTGAATGAAGTAGCCCGTTCGTATTCTGAACTTGCACCGAAAATCAATGCCATAGATGGTTTTGAATTTGTTTGGATTACTGACGGTATCGGTTGGCACTCTGCCAAAAATAAATTACAGGAAGCATACTATATCATACCAAGTGTATATAATCTCACAAATGTTATGGAATTTATACAACAAATTAAAATGTAATATTATGGCATGTAATATAAACCACAGAAATGTTCAAAACATTATGGAAATCTTACCGACAGACCAAGGAGGCAAGGGAAGACACAAATGCGCCGCTTGTGCTTATAATGCCGGCTATCAAGATGGCTATAATTTTGGATGAGACATTACGTATAGACGATGTATTGGAGAGGTTAGAAGAAAGCCAGGCCAAGGCGCAAAGACATAAAAGTCCTCATGCGGCGTATGCATTAGGATATTATCACGGAGTATGTAGAAGAATAGAAGACGATAATTAGAATTAGGATAGAATATTGAAAATAAAGCGATATGGCTAATGAATAATTTATCCCCATACCTTGATTTTATCCTCTTACAGGGTGATTGTATACAGAAACTGCAAGAGATAGCAGATAATTCTATTGATACTATTTTTGCTGATCCTCCATACTTTCTCAGCAATGGAGGGATAAGTGTGCAGAGTGGCAAACAGGTATGCGTGGATAAAGGTGATTGGGACAAAGGTGGAACACCTGAATATATCTACACATTCAATCGCCAATGGCTCGCTCTTTGTCGCCCTAAACTGAAAGATAATGGTACAATCTGGATTAGCGGTACGCACCACAATATCCATGTGGTGATGCGTTGCTTGCAGGAACTGGGATACAAGATACTCAATACCATCACATGGCAAAAGTCTGACCCGCCACCCAATCTGTCGTGCCGATATTTTAATTTCTCCACCGAACTGATAATATGGGCGCGTAAATATGAAAAAAAGCCACATAAGTTCAATTACAATACAATGAAACAGATGAATGGTGGTAGTCAAATGACAGATGTGTGGCGCCTGCCTGCGGTTAGCTCATATGAAAAGACATGCGGCAAACACCCTACACAAAAACCTTTACGTTTGTTATATCGCATCATTCTGGCTTCTACCAACGTGGGGGATACTGTGCTTGATCCCTTTGCTGGTTCGAGTACTACGGGTATTGCCGCAAACTTGCTCGGTCGTAAGTATATAGGTATAGAGCAGGATAACAAGTTCGTGCACTTGTCCATACTCCGCCGTCAGGCATTGGAGAATATAGACGAACGGGAACGTCTCTTTGATAAAATGCGTGAAAACCCACAAGAAACCACCGTATTAATTAATCATGTGCACGACAAAAACCGCCCGTTGGCTATGCAAAAAGGTATGACTTATCTTCGTGCAGGCAATAGCAAAGGTTCGCTATTAGTACAGTCGGGGTTTGAACGTTTGGGATATGTTTGCTTGCACACCAATGGCGAAAACCCGCAACTTTTCAAGCTCATAAAAAAAGGGTTTCAGATTTGGACAGCAGAGGCGCTACGTGCGGAAGGTTTTTTTGTGGAAAATGCGCCCTACTATGCCGTACTACATTTCGACCAAACAAAGCCAATAGTATGCGACGAAACACCCCCTCTGCGATTACGCGCTTATACCTATTCCGCACATATCAAACCGCTAAGTGACTTTATCCGTATTAAGTAATCTTTCTTCACACAAAGACAGCGAGAGAACATTCATCTATGCTTTCTTTGGTTTCTGGCTTGCATATTTCAAAAAAAAGCAGTATCTTTGCGGCTGTTTTGTGAATGGGAGTAACGCAAATCCCATATGAATATGTGAAAGCACGAGCAGGAAGCGATATGAACGAATTTTTGGAGAAAGAAGAAGCAGTATTGCGCATGATAAAAACGGTATTCGACCCCGAGATACCGGTGAACATTTATGACCTTGGGTTGATTTACAAAATAGACCTGACCGAGCCTGGCATATGCACAATTGATATGACGCTGACCGCCCCCAGTTGCCCTGCGGGAGAGTTTCTCGTGGAAGACATCAAGCAGAAAGTGAGCAGCGTAGAGGGGATTGATACCGTGAACGTAAACATCGTCTTTGAGCCAGAATGGACAAAAGATATGATGTCGGAAGAGGCAAAGTTGGAATTGGGAATGCTGTAACAAACAAAGAACAAGCACAACCGTGGCAGTTTATTTTTTGAGCGATGCCCATTTGGGTTCCAGAGCGATAGAGAACAGCAGGCGACACCAGCAACGCCTGGTGCAACTGCTCAACGAAATGGGAAAAGATGCGACTGCAATCTATCTCTTGGGCGATATATTCGACTACTGGTGCGAGTATTTCTGGAAAGACTCGTCCAAACAGCAGTACACCCCTATCTTGGACTGCTTGCGCAGTCTTACAGAAAGACGAATTGAAATCCATTTTTTTATTGGCAACCACGACCTATGGACATTCGGTGAACTAAGCCAACGCACTGGCGTCGTAGTACACCGAACGACGTGGGATACGGAAATCGAAGGGAAACGCGTGTATATGTGCCATGGTGATGGCGTGCTACCTTCCCACTACGCGACGCTCTATCCACCCCATATATTGAAGAAACTGAAACGTTTCATTTGGTTGCGCAAGGTATTCCACAGCAAATTCTGGCAGTTTTGGCTGCGGTTGCTTCCGCCACATTGGGGCAATGAATTGGGTTACGAATGGGCGAGACGCAGCCGCCTGAAAGAATTGGCGAGTCCATGTCCTTACAAAGGCGAAGCACAAGAAGAACTGGTGCTGTTTGCCAAGGAGCAGGAAGCAATAGGACAACACCACGATTTCTATATTTTCGGACATCGCCATATCGAATTGGACTTACAGATTAACAAGAATAGCCGCATCATCATATTAGGCGACTGTTTCCAACAGTGGACATACGCCCGATTGGATGCACAAGGCTTGGCACTTTACGCCTACGACGAGGCAGAAAAATAAAACTATGCATACAAGAGAAGAACAACTACAAGCCTTCGACCGCCTGCTGACGGTGATGGACGAACTACGGGAGAAATGTCCGTGGGACAGGAAACAGACTTTTGAAACCCTGCGCCAAAACACAATAGAAGAGGTATATGAATTAGCCTCTGCCATCGTGAAAGGCGACAAGACTGAAATAAGCAAGGAAGTAGGCGACGTGCTACTACACGTGGTATTCTATGCAAAATTGGGCAGCGAAAGTGGCGATTTTGACATTGCGGACGTTTGCAACCGTCTATGCGACAAGTTGATATTCCGCCACCCTCACGTATATGGTGAAAAGACCGCCAAAGACGCAGAGGATGTAAGCCATCTGTGGGAGCAGGTGAAACTCAAAGAGAAAGGTGGCAACAAGACCGTGCTTGCGGGCATTCCGGATGCGCTACCCGCCTTGGTAAAAGCCTATCGCATTCAAGACAAAGCAGCAAACGTTGGCTTCGATTGGGAGAAGCCCGAAGAGGTATGGGCAAAAGTGAAGGAAGAGATTGCGGAGTTTGAAGCCGAATGCCGACAAGCAGACAAACCAACACCCGCAATGACACAGGAGTTTGGCGACCTGCTATTTGCCCTCGTAAATGCAGCGCGCAAATACAAGATACGTCCGGACAATGCTTTGGAAATGACCAACCAAAAATTTATCCGCCGCTTCAACTACATAGAGCAGAAAGCGACAGATATGGGTAAACCACTCGGCGATATGTCCCTCGAAGAGATGGACACCTTGTGGGAAGAGGCGAAACGCAACGAGTGAGACAAGACGGCGGGATTACTCCGCCGTTTGCTGTATGGTAAAGTTGCTCGGCGAGAACTTGGAGTCGGACTGCACTTCAAACTCAATGTCTGCCGTAGCGGCTTTGCGCGACACATAACGGATTGGGAACAAGGCTTGGTTGTAACCTGGCAAGAATTGGAGTTTCCCCCCTTCTATATCGCAGTGCGCCGTATCAAGCGCGTATATAATGGAATCCATAGCAAGGTACGCCAAACTCAACTTGGCAGTGTCCCATTTCGTCTGAAAGCCCGTAAGCATATTTCCCTGCGCATCAAGCAGGATAGAGAACATCACCGTATCGCCTACGTGAATGGTATCCAAGACACCTTTCCCCTCCTTGTCGTAGCGATAGCCTAAGGTATCTCTTACAATACTGTCTTCGTGTACGCACGTGCGCGTGAGAGGTGAAAGAGCCATTCGGGGAGTATATTGGGAGTTGTTTTCAAAGTTGCACGATGCCATCAGCAAGGCAACCAAAGCCACAAGGGCGGCAGCATAGGTCTTTTTCATCATGATTGTCTGTTTTTATATATTCTACAAATCCATATAGTGATACAATACAAAAAACGAGCCAAAGCGGCTCGTTGTGCGGCATAAAGGACTCGAACCTTCACTCCTCGCAGAACCAGATCCTAAGTCTGGCGCGTCTACCAATTTCGCCAATGCCGCGGCTAACAATAGAAATCGGGCACAAAGGTACAACATTTTTTTGACATATGCAAGAAAGCAACGAAACTTTTTACGACATTCTACCCAACGGTATTCGGCTCGTACACAGGCGCACCTCCTCGTCGGTGGTTTATACGGGCGTGATGGTGGGCGTGGGCACGCGCGACGAGCAAGCACATGAAAACGGCATGGCACATTATATAGAGCATTGCGTCTTCAAAGGCACACAGAAACACAGCGCACGGCAAATCATCCAAAGCATAGAAGGGATTGGCGGAGAAATCAATGCATACACTACCAAAGAGGAGACCACTTTTTACGCAGCCACCCTACCCGAACACATCACGCGCACGCTACGTCTGTTGGCAGAGATGGTGCTGCGACCTACCTTTCCGAAATCGGAAACAGACAAAGAGGTAGGGGTCATATTAGACGAAATAGAAAGTTACAACGACTCGCCCAGCGAGTTGATATACGACGACTTCGAGAGCATGCTGTTTGCGGGGCATTCTTTGGCAATGCCTATCCTCGGTACCAAGAAGAGCCTGCGTAAAATCAGCAGTAGCCCACAAATTCCTATCCACTGGATGCAGCAACATTATCAGCCCGAACGAATGGTGGTGTTCTGTCAAGGGGGCATCTCGCCCGAGCAGTTCTTCCGCCTTGCCGAACGAGAGTTTGGTACAGTAGCCCGCACTGACACCCCCGAACCATTCCGCCAAGCCTTTATGCCTACGTCCCTGCAAGGGCAACGCGTATCCTACAAACGCCACACCCACCAAGTACACGCCATGTTGGGGGGCTATGCCTACCCTTTGGGACATGAACTGCAACTGCCGCTCTATCTGCTCAACAACATTTTGGGCGGAGGGAGTCTCAATTCCCGCTTGAATCTACGGCTCCGTGAGTCACGCGGCTTGGTTTATACCGTAGAATCCAACTACACACCACTTTCAGACACAGGCTATTGGTGCATCTACTTCGCCTGTGACCCAGAGCATTATACAGAATGTGTGGACTTATGCTACGACGAACTGGATAAACTGCAACGCAATCCCATAGGCGAACACCAGATAGTACGCGCACTGCAACAGTTGCGCGGGCAGATGGCAATCAGCGCACTCAACCAAGAAAACAACGCACTCTCGATGGCGAAGTCGGTGCTTCACCATAACTATGCTCCTACTTGGCAGGAGACATACGAGCAAATTGCACAAATTCCTCTATCCAAATTTCACAAAGCGTCAGAAGAAATCCTATCACCTTGCCATTTGTCTATTTTGACTTACGAATGACCCGTTTTTTATGCTCTACAACCTAAAAATTATCAAATGTACGCATAAATATGTGTTTTAGAGCATAAATTACACAGTAAATAGCATCTTTTTTTTCAAAAAGTTTGTGTATATCAAAAAATAGTTGTACCTTTGCGCAAGTTGGAAGGTGTTGGCGAATGTGTCTCTACACAAAATGTTAGCAAAACAGCATACGAACCTCCGAAATTCTCGCTACGAGCAAACAAAAACTATAAATAAACAAACGGATGAAAAAGTTCTTTACACTGATGACGCTTTGCATGCTCACCGTCGGAATGATGGCGGAGCAGCAAGTAAGCGGTGTGGTAGTAGATGAGAAGGACGAGCCCATTATCGGTGCAAGTATCCAAGTAAAGGGAGGTACCCAGGGTACTATCACGGACTATGATGGAGAGTTCTTCTTGACTGTACCAGATGATGCTACCACCTTGGTAGTGAGTTACGTAGGTATGCAGGCACAGGAAGTAGCCGTCAAGCGCAATGTTCGCGTAGTGCTTCACGAGGCTACGGAAATAGTGCAAGAGATCGTGGTGACAGGCTACGGTAGTGTAACAAAAGGTAGTTTTGCTGGTTCGGCACAGGCTATTGATGCAGAAAACATAGAGAAAAAAAGTCCTACCGAGGTAACCAAGGCTATGGCTGGTGAGGTGGCAGGTGTGCAAGTAATCAACACCTCTGGTCAGCCTGGTACCAACGCTACGATTCGTATTCGTGGTTTAGGTTCCGTGAATGCTTCTACTGCCCCACTGTATGTGGTGGACGGTGTTACGTACGATGGTGATATCTCTGCTATTGACCCAGGTGATATCGCTTCTATGACTGTATTGAAAGACGCGACCGCAACATCTCTGTACGGTAGCCGCGGTGCGAACGGTGTGATTGTAATTACCACCAAAAAGGGTTCGAGCAGCGATGAAGGAAAAATTGAGATTGATGTGAAATACGGTGCTAATATGCACATATTGCCTCTATACGATGTTATCACTGACCCACAAGAGTTTGTGGAGATGGCATGGCAAAGTATCTACAACTCTCAATCTAGTGCATTTGATCCAGCAAACCGTGCGCGCGAAACCAACAAACAGTTGTTTAGTTCGAAAGGATTGCCTGTGATGTATAATTTGTGGAATGCTCCTGGTAACGAATTATTTGGTTTAGACGGGAAATTCTTCAATGATGTACAGATGAAAGAGCAGTACAGAAATATGAGCAGTTGGGAAGATAACCTTTTCCGTATAGGTCAAAAAGCAAATGCTTCCGTGAAGATTTCTGGCGGTAACGAGAAAGTGACATACTACACCAGTTACGGCTATTTGAAAGACGAAGGTTACTATATAGGCTCAGACTACGATCGTTTCACTGTACGTGGTAATGTAGACTACAACGCAAAGAAATGGTTGAAGGGTGGATTGAACGTTGCATACACCTACTCCAATATGAATGCACCTGGTCAATCCGATGATCAAATGAACAATGGTTTCCTTTATGTAAATGGTATTCCGCCTATCTACCCTGTGTTCTTATACAACGAAGATGGCACCATCGCTATGGATTCGCGAACCGGTGGCTATGCATACGACTATGGTATGCACGAGGGATATGGACGTGGTTTTGGAGCAGGTATCAACCCGGCAGGTGCGCTGCAGTATGACAAACTTAACCAAAAGCAACACCATGTGGCAGCAACGGGTAACTTAGAATTCAAACTATACAAAGGCTTAAAATTGGAAATTACAGCAGGTCTGCAATACGTTGGTGTGAATCAATCGGAATTAACCAATAAGTATTATGGCGATGCAGCAGGTCTTGGACGTATAGAAAAGACGCAACAGAATTTCTTGATGTTCGAGGCAAAAGAGTTGCTCAAATACAACAACATCTTCGGTGACCATACGATAGACTTGATGGCAGGTCACGAAACTATAATGGCGAGCCGTTCTGTGATGTGGGCACAGAAAGCAAAGATTGCCGACCCAAACAGTTTGGAATTGGGCAACGCTATACAGATGAGCGGTATAACCTCCTACACGTCTTCCCAGGCATTGGAGAGTTATTTGGCACAAGCAAGTTACTGGTACAAAGAACGCTATGGTATCACTGGTAACTATCGTGCGGACGGTTCGAGCAACTTTGCAAAGGGTCATCGCTGGGGACATTTCGGCTCAGTAGGTTTGGCATGGAAGTTCACAGAAGAAGATTGGATGTCTTCCGCAAGAGAGTACCTGAACAATGGTAAGTTGCGTTTCAGTTGGGGTATGTTGGGCAACCAAGAGATTGGGTCTGACTTGTACCACGATATGTGGAATATCCGCTACGCAGACAACCAAATTGGCTACGTTTGGAGTTCACCAGGAACCGAGAACCTGACATGGGAACGCACCAGCCACTTTGACTTAGGCTTGGAGTTCTCAATTATGAAATACTTGGATGTGGAATTGGACTATTTCCACAAGACAACGGACAACTGCTTGATGCCTCGCTACAATGCTTCTTCTATGGGTTATTCC
>X363_Desmarests_Spiny_Pocket_Mouse__coassemble_448_pt1 | contig 26059 bp, 20 predicted proteins | sample X363_Desmarests_Spiny_Pocket_Mouse__metabat2_low_PE_030 | metagenome-assembled genome bin X363_Desmarests_Spiny_Pocket_Mouse
AATTTGTCTATTTCAAAAATCTTTACTAAATTTGCATTTGTTATTGGACTCTATAAATAACTCTAATTTTACAGAAAATGCACAAAATTTGCTGTTTTTTTTGGTAGTATAAAAAAAAAGTCGTACCTTTGCACCCGCTTTTGGTTATGGCGGGATAGCTCAGTTGGTTAGAGCGCATGATTCATAATCATGAGGTCCCCAGTTCAATCCTGGGTCCCGCTACAAAGAAAACGAAACGAACTGTCTTAGAAAGGCGGTTCGTTTTTGTTTGTTATATTTGCTATTTGAGCGCATCAATAGCATACTTTGTCTGTCGGCTGCATTAAAAGCGCGCGCCTATACCATTCCGTAGCACGGAAGGGCATATAAACACAAGAAACACAATGATGAAAAATGAGACGTACTGGAATCGGTACTCCGTTGAACAATGGCAAGAGTACTCCTTTACTCAACGGCTCGTGAGACATTAAGGACATTGGATTCTACAGTCGCACGCCGGTGGTATCAAGGTGCATTTTTTAAGCCTTGTATTTTTGTCCCTTCGCTATTTTTATCCGACCTCTGGGTATAGGATATAGCATAGATTGGCTTGATAAGTATTGACTTATGCACATCTACGCATTATATGCCACGTTCGGCAAACACCAATCATTAACCCAATGCGACATCCAACACCATCATCAGCACAAAGCCCACAGTGAACCCCATAGTAGGAACGTTGCTATGCGGCTCGGCCTGGCTCTCTGGAATCAATTCCTCTACCACAACATACAACATCGCACCCGCAGCAAATGCCAAGAGATAGGGTAGGGCAGATGCAATATATGAGAACAGGACTATCGTTACCAAGCCTGCTATAGGCTCCACAATACCAGATAACACCCCAACAACAAATGCCCTACTTTTAGTCATACCTTCTGAATGCAGCGGAAGAGACAAAATAGCTCCTTCGGGGAAATTTTGAATAGCGATGCCTATCGAAAGTGCCAAAGCAGCAGAAAATGCAATACCACTCCCTTCCTGCAACGCACCTGCTATAACAACTCCCACCGCCATACCTTCGGGAATATTATGCAAGGTAACAGCAACTGCCAACATAGTGGTGCGCTTCCATGGATGCGCTTGACGAACCCCCTCAGGAACATCCGCGCCTATATGCAAATGAGGAATAATGGTATCCAATAGCAACAGAAACAAAATACCCAATACAAAACCAACAGCGGCAGGCATCCAACGCCATAACCCCATAGATTGACTCATCTCCATACTCGGTATAAGCAAAGACCATATACTGGCAGCAACCATCACACCTGCGGCAAACCCCAAAAGCAATCTACGGAACAAAGCACTCATCTCACCACGGAGCAGATACACCATAGCAGCACCCAAAACCGTTCCTGTAAACGGCACCAGCAATTCCAAAACCCACGACATCGTATATACAAATTTTATTACCAATCCATAGACAAACAGCGCTCTCCGTTATCAAGCACCTCGATGTACACATCGACCGTATCTTCTGGTAACAACACGGATATCATTTCCGGCCATTCTATAAAACAATAGTTGCCCGAGTATAAGTATTCCTCTGCGCCGAAATCCATTGCCTCGCGAATGTCCTTCAACCGATAGCAATCGAAATGGTACACCTCACCCACGTAGGGCGTTGACACGTCATACACATTCACTATCGCAAAAGTAGGACTATTCACTACATCCTGTGTTCCCATCTCTTCACACAGTTGTTTTATCAACGTGGTCTTGCCCGCTCCCATATTACCATGAAAGGCAAAGACACGATGCTTGCCTGCCTGTAGTAGCATATCCATCACGCTGACCTCATCGCCTGCACTATTTATCAACACAAGCCCCGAATTTGGAGTCATTTTTACCGCATAACGTATCATAGTCGTAAAAAATATTCAATTCTCAATGGGTTATTTTAGCATGAAAATGCTCGTAAAGCATTGAACCTCTTTTTGTTCCGAGCAATTCTGTCCATTCATCCAAATCTGCCAAAGCAGCACGCTTGATAGAACCGAAATGTTTCAATATCTTCTGTTTCGTAACAGAGCCAACACCTTGAATATCATCAAGTTGGCTCTTCACTTGCGCCTTGCTACGCTTCTTTTTGTGGTACGTGATAGCAAAACGATGTACCTCATCTTGTATCTGCGTCAAAAGACGAAAAACCTCGCTCGTAACAGGCATCTGTATCTCCACTGGCGGGAACCCAAAGAGCAAAGTCTGCGTGCGATGCTTGTCATTTTTCTTCAAGCCCGCAATGGGGATATGTAACCCCAACTGCTCCTCCAATGCCTCGCGTATGGCATGCATCTGACCGATACCTCCATCGGCAATAATAAGATCCGGCAACTTTGCCTCTTCGTCTATCAAGTGCTGATAACGTCGCCTAACCACCTCGCGCATACTGGCATAGTCATCTGCTCCTTCCACTGTTTTGATCTCAAAGCGCTTGTAGTCCGACTTGCTTGGACGCGCCATTCGGAAAACGACACAACCCGCCACGGCATTCGTGCCGTTGATATTCGAGTTGTCGAAACTATCAATCCAAGCGGGTAGAGTAGGAAGCGCGAGTATTTTCTGCAACTCCGTCAATATACGCGTGGCTCTCTGGTCAGGATTTAACTTATCCGCTTGTTTGATACGGTCGACCTTATATTGCCGCACATTCTGCATAGCCAAGTCGAGAAGTTTTTTCTTGTCACCATGCACCGCAATATAAATATGTAAGGTTTCATCAAATCCGTCGGGTACGAAAGGCACGATTACCTCCTTGGTTGTACTGCCTAATTGCGCGCGCAACTCCATCATACCCATCGCGAGAATTTCCTCCTTCTCCTCATCCAAGCGTCTTTTATACTCAATAGTCTGACCTTGCACTATGCTTCCATTATGCACGTGGAGCATAGAAATATACACATTGTCGTCCTGCTCATCGTAACCAAAGACATCTACATCGCCCGCAGAAGAGTTTGTGATAATCGTCTTGCTGCAAAACTGCTGCAACAGGATGAGTTTCTCTTTTGCACTTGCCGCTTCTTCGTATTTCATCTCCGCTGACAAACGGTACATTTCCTCCTCTATCTGCTTGGCAATCTCATAACCGTCACCTCGAATGATTTTCCGTGCTTGGCTTATCCACATCGCATACTGCTCTTGGGACACCTTGTGCTCGCAAATGCCACAGCAGGTTTTAAGATGGTATTTTAGACAAACCTTAAACTTGCCGTTCTCAATCTGCTCCGTTGTCATCGGCATTTTACAGGTGCGGATAGGGAATAGTTTATGAATAAGTTCAACCACCAAATCCACTGTATTACCGAAACTATAAGGTCCGTAGTAATCTCCCCACTTTCGGTTGATTGTACGGGTCTTGAAGATACGAGGGTATGGTTCGCGTGTGATACAAATACTTGGATAAGACTTGCCGTCCTTGAGCAGTATATTATAATGAGGCTGGTATTTCTTGATGAGATTATTCTCCAAGAGAAACGCATCCTGCTCCGAGTTTACCACCACATACCGAATATCCGCTATGTGGGCGATCAATTGGCGCGTCTTGCTGCTCTGATGGTCTTTCTGGAAATAACTATTCACCCGCCTATGCAGGTTTTTTGCCTTACCCACATAGATAATTTCTCCTTCTTCATTAAAATACTGATATACACCAGGACAATGCGGAATACGCTGAAGGAGGGAAACGATATACTGTTCACGTTTCAAATTAGACTTTGTTTTACCTCGATAATCATTCGCTGTTTACCACAAAAACACACCATACGTTCTTATGAACGGTTTGAATCGAATCAAGACTACATATGAATCAACGTATTCACCTCTGCTTTCTCCTCCAACAACTCACGCCCATGCAGCATATCCAACTCTATCAAGAAATTGACATACACCTTCTTCACACCGAACTTTTTTACCAAGTCTATTGCCGCCTCCATAGTGCCACCCGTCGCCAAAAGATCATCATGGAGCAACACCACATCATCTGCACACAATGCGTCTTTGTGGATCTGGATAGTATCCACACCGTATTCTTTCTGGTAAGAAATTTCCACCGTCTCCGCAGGCAATTTACCCGGCTTACGAATAGGCACGAAACCCACGCCCAACTCCATAGCCACTGCAGGCGCAATAATAAAACCACGCGACTCTATACCCACAATCTTAGTGATACCCTTACCTTTATAAAGACTCACCATTTCATCTCTCATCCAACACAAACAATCTGGCTGCGACAATGCAGTAGTGATATCCTTGAACTGAATACCCTGCACTGGAAAATCAGGAATGTTACGAATTTGCCGTTTAACTTCTTCTGAGGTCATAATTATATCGTTTTATGTAATACTATTCATTGTTCCACGTGAAACATTATCTACCCATCAACACCAAGAGCACACTTATATCATTTGGGCTCACACCTGGGATGCGGCTTGCTTCTCCTATGGTTGCAGGGTGGATGCGCATCAACTTCTGCCTCGCTTCGGTAGAGAGAGATTGTATGGCGTTATAGTCAAAAGACTCGGGGATTTGTATTTTATCCAAACGCTGCAACTTGTCCGCAGCCAAACGCTCTCTATGGATATAACCTTCATACTTGATATTTATCTCTGTACTTTCTATCACCTCATGCTGCAACATAAGGTGAGACACGCAGGCTTTTAGTTCGGGTAGTACATCTGCTAAGGCAGCAATAGACACTTGCGGGCGCAACACTAAATCGGACAGTTTGGCCGTCTGCTGCAAGGGAGAAGAACCTATACTTTCCAAATAGTCATTTACCATAACGGGTTTAGCAGTATTGGATTGTAGGAAATCGGTAAGATGAGTTATCTCCCTTTGTTTGTTTGTAAACAAACGGTATCTGTAATCATCTGCCAGTCCTATATTGTAGGCACGCTCCGTGAGGCGCGCATCGGCATTATCTTGACGCAATAAGATGCGGTGCTCTGCTCGGGAAGTGAACATACGATAAGGCTCATCCACCCCTTTGTTTACCAAATCATCTATCAGCACACCAATATACGATTCGTCTCGCATCATAGTAAAAGGCTCCCCTCCATGCACCTTTTGGTGCGCATTGATACCAGCCACCAATCCCTGTCCTGCTGCCTCTTCATAGCCTGTTGTACCATTGATTTGCCCAGCAAAAAATAAATTAGACACCTTCTTGGTTTCCAAAGTATGATGCAATTGTGTGGGGGAGAAGAAATCATACTCAATTGCGTACCCCGGACGATACATCACCACATCTTCCAAGCCCTTTATGGTTTTCAGGCCTGCTAACTGCACCTGCCATGGTAGACTTGATGAAAAGCCGTTCACATAATACTCGTTGCTATCCTCCCCCTCGGGCTCGAGGAAAATCTGATGGGCATCCTTATCTGCAAAGGTTACTATCTTGGTTTCTATACTAGGGCAATAACGCGGTCCTATACTCTTGATTTGTCCGTTGTATAGGGGAGAATCTGCTAAACCATGACGTAAGGTATCATGGGTGGTAGGGTTGGTATAAGTAATCCAACAACTCATCTGCTTCAACACGCGTGACTCTGTATCCAAATAGGAAAACTTATGCCAGTCATCATCTCCCTGCTGCTCCGTCAGTTGGTCAAAATGAATGCTACGTCTGTCTATACGCGCAGGTGTCCCTGTTTTCATTCTATCCACCTCGAAGCCCATTGCCTTCAACTGCTCCGTTATCCCCAAAGAGGCTGGCTCGGAAATACGCCCCCCTTGTATCTGCACTTTACCAAAATGGAGCAATCCGTTGAGAAAAGTACCGTTTGTAAGCACCACGGCTCTTGCAGTCATCTCGATGCCGAGGGCGGTTTTTACACCATAGACCACGTTGTCCTTTATCAACAGGGAGCATACTACATCTTGCCAAATATGGAGATTACCGGTCGTTGAAAGCACCTTTATCCAGTCTTCGATATATCGCTTTCTATCGCTTTGACTGCGTGGACTCCACATTGCAGGCCCCTTGCTGCGGTTAAGCATACGGAACTGGATGGCACTGCGGTCAGTAATCCGCCCCATCATACCGCCCAGCGCATCTATCTCGCGGACGATTTGCCCTTTTGCAATTCCTCCTATGGCAGGATTACAACTCATCTGACCGATTTTGTTCATATCCATCGTGATGAGCAATGTTCTGCTTCCTAAACGTGCTGCAGCATGAGCCGCCTCACACCCCGCATGCCCCGCTCCAACTACTATGACATCGTACGAAAAATCCACTTTCTTATCCTATTTAGTTTAGTTTTTCCATTTGAGCAGCATCTAAGCGAAGCATTATAAAAAGCAAGATGGTAAAGCCCCAAAGCGAACTACCTCCGTAACTCAAAAAGGGTAGGGGAATACCGATGACAGGGAGAATTCCTAACACCATTCCTACATTGATGGTAAGGTGAAAGAAAAAGATACTCGCTACCGAGTAGGCATATATCTGACTGAACTTATCCTTCTGCCGCTCTGCTATCTTGATAATACGCAAAATAAAAGCAAGATAGACGATTAGCACCGATACAGAACCTATAAACCCCCATTCCTCGCCTACGGTACAAAAGATAAAATCTGTATCCTGCTCTGGCACATATTGCAATTTTGTTTGCGTTCCATTGAGATAGCCTTTTCCTGTAAATCCTCCCGATCCAATCGCTATTTTCGACTGATTGACATTATAGCCCGCGCCCATAAGATCTTCTTTCATACCCAACAGCACCTCTATACGTACTCGTTGATGCGGTTGCAACACCTTGGTAAAGACAAAATCGCAGGCATGGGTATAAAGGATACAGGCAACGGAAAATGCTGCCACCCAAATAAGTTTGGGACGGCGGAAATAAATTCCTTTCCCGATTGTATATAACGCCACGATTACTGCGATGGATACAGACAAATAGTTGAAATTGACAGGTATCCACAACGTCAGCAGAAGACCTATTCCATACGCCAAGCCTACTGCCAATGCAAGCCATAGGATTTCCCACTTGGAACGACTATCTCTATCGATGAAACCGAGCAGAATAGCAGTTATCATCAACATACAAGAAAGCATGCCGACATTGCCTTCTCCTATGGGTAATAGCAGTGTACCGAAGCGCACACTGATAATAAAGAGCAGAATGGCTGTCACACAGCACCATAGGACATATCCGCTCATTCCTTGTCGGTAGAATACTAATAGAAAAGCACCGAATACAAGGGCAGAACCTGTCTCTTTTTGCAGCACCATGATAATAAGCATTGGCACTCCAATAAGCGCAAAAGGTACGACCAAATCGCGCCATGATCTCAATTGATATTCATACCTACCCATATATTTCGCCAATGCAAGTGCCGTTACACACTTCGCAAACTCAGCAGGCTGAATACGAATAGGTCCAATAATAAGCCACGAAAGCGAACCTTTGATATCACGCGCTAAAAAGGGCGTAACAAACAAAAGCACTAACACCAATCCATATAAGATATATGCAAGTACGTCATAGGTCTTGTCGTCAATCATCAACAGCACTCCTCCTAATACTAATGCCCCTACAATCCATACAAATTGCTTCCCAGCACGGTTGCTGAAATCGAAGATACTTGTCTGCTCAAACGTATAGATGGCACCGTAGATGTTAAGCCACCCAAACAGCACCAACAATAGGAACATCCCCACTGTCCACCAATCAATAAGACGCAATATGTTACTATTCCGACTTCCCCGCATTCGAAAAGATAAAATCCGTTGCAAAATTACTGTTTTTTTTTGAACTACGCAATACGGATATGTATTTTGTAACATTTAGGATCTCGGTCGACTCTTTAACAGAATACTTGTTGCTTTTGTCTATTCCGTTTCACGTTTATAATGGTATATTTGCCAATGCAAACAGATCTCTAAAACAATATATGAAACTATGTCTATGAGCATTATCCATTCAAAAAAACCGTCTTTTGTTGCGACTTCTTGTTCGATAGCAGAATCCACAATACTGGTACCAGTACCCACAACAAAACTAAAAAATAGTATGGATAGACAATATATGAAAGTGGAACTTAGCCATAGACCGATGTGCACAGTGGGCAGTAAAAAAAGGGTTTCTACCTTAGCTTTTTCTTGTAGGACGCTATGTATGTATTGCAAACATTTATTCCATATTTTTAGATAGATAAATATACAAATATAAAACAGCAACAATAAGGCAAACAGTATTGCCCATACCCAGAAAAAGTCTGCTCGGAAGGGCAAAGTAATGAAAAAAAATACTGCCAGCGGGAAACTCCATATTAGTATGGGGATGTATATATTGCGGTTATTTGTTTTGTTTTTCAACGCATCATATTGGTGCTTGCGGGTAATTATTCCAAGAGGGATAAATACCAATAATCCGCCTATTAAAAATGGAATAAACAAGAGGCTACACCGAAGCAGGAGCATTATTACATAAATGAATTTGGGTTCTCCCAATGTTACCCAGTGGTATGCATCTGTCTGAATCATCTTTTCATCGATGAGAGAATGAAGATAAGTAACATGCCTATATGTTTTTCCATCATACTTAAAGCTATTTATTTTTGTTGGGTAGGGGCGCAACCAATAGGTTTGTTCGTCTTGTGTTTCTACTAAAATGATTAAATCTGTTTTGTTGTAGCCATATTTTAAGACTGTATGAAAATCAAGCGTTATAGTATCTTTATTTGTGTCAATCGCTTGAATATATTCATGCTTGTTTATTTTTTTTACTCCATCTGAATATGAAACCCATGGTGCTTCAAGATAATAACCAATATCTTTGATGTGAAAAAAGCCCACTTCGTGCTCGCTACGGACATCCCTGTTTGGACGAGTATGATACGGCAAGTCAGAATAATCATAGGAATATCTTCCTTGAAAAAAGGCATATCGGTCTGTCACAGCGCATATTGCTACTATACCCAAAAAGGCAACAAGCAATAATGCTCCCATTTTTTGTATGCTATCACTTTTGACATACTTAAAGAATACAACCATAGTCACGATACAAATGGCAATTATCGCTACAACTAATAAAAAATGATACCACATATCGTCAATGTATTATAATAGTATATTAAAGTCCAAAATTGCCCCAAATACTTAATGGTGGCTATTTGTTCACCCTATTTATTTGTCGCTGCAAGTATATCTCCCACCAAACATATAAAAGCAATAGTAACAATAGTGGTATCCAAATATGTAGGATCATATATTTGATCAACCCTGTTTCACACGATAGATAGCAGAACCCTAAAAAATAAAAAATATAAGTTATAGTGGATGTCAGCCATATGCCCATGCGCACACATAATATATCAGCGTTTCCTCGTGTAAATTCTGCAATGTTACTTTGATTTTGTAAAAGTTGATGTAAAGATTGCAAACAGATATTCCACTCTATTAGAAATACAAACAACCACCCAAATGCAACAATGCCACCAATAAAGAAACTACCCAAGAACTCTACCCATGATGCTATCGAATCAGAATCAATAATAAGCACTACCAACATTGGTATGAACGGAATAGCCGCTATAAGTATGGGTTTATAAATGCGATGATTATGAGAAATAGGTTTTAATAGAGTTTTATATTTTTGACTCACCAAAACAACGGGAACAATCATGGGGAGACTGAATAACAGCATAGGAATAATAATAAAGCAAATTCCCCACAACCAGCTAATATTCATATGTACCCAAATTGGTTCGTGTATTGTAATCCAATGAAATTGATTTGTTTGAATAGAACTTTCATCAATGATATAGTTCGTATAAGTTGTACGATTATAATTTCCACGGATTGTATTTTGTTTCGGAACAGGGTGTAACCAATACAATTGTTCGTCTCTGGTTTTTACCAATATCATTAAATCTGTCGCATTATATCCATATTTAACTATCGTATGGAAGTTAAGTTTAATAGTGTCATCATTGGTATTGATGACATTGATATATTGATCACTATCGTAAAGTGGTGGAATGAGTTCATATCCTTCACGAAAGTTATCAGTCTCAAAACCTATACCACCCCTTCCTCTACCCCCTTCTAATTCTACATGGTGCGGAAGTATATGATAATCTATTATGCTCCCTTCATGAAAGTATAAATAAATATCTGCTAAGAAAAAGATTAATCCAAAACTCAATAAAGAGGTGATTACTATATAGTGCAATTTTTGCAGACTATTATACTTTTTGTTCTTATAGAATACAATAATAGCGATAGTACAAATTACGATGATTGCGATGATAAGTAATAAATTATACATAGCAAAAATAATTATTTATTGTTAGTCTGCATAAATACAAGAGGAATATAATCATACGGAACTCCTCTTTTAAATTCTAAATTTGGTCCCTTCCCATCTGTAGCCCATGAGTTTCTTCTATTGGAACTCTTATTACGATAAAAGTGATTGTAGCACCACTCTCGAATAAATCTAGGATCCCAAAAGCCATCATTGATTCCTAAACTAAAGATAGAATACCCATTCTCTCTGTAATAAAATAGTTGTGTGTTTCCTATGTGAAACATATAATCAGTCATATCTATACTATAATTACCTTGAGAATTTGCTTTCATTTGAAGAACAGTCTCGAATTCTTCAGTTCTTAATAACGCATTTTTAGTAGACATATTTCCTAACATTATGGGTTTTCCATCTCCAAAATAATAATGCAAGACAGCCTGAAAATTACTATCAATCATCTTTGTTACAGTTTTTTTCCCGTACATAAGTGCTTGACTGCCTCGTACCGTGTAACCATCTATTGAATAAGACACATTGGTAACAGCCCCTAAGTAGTAACATGGTTGTCCTATCGTATAGTCCTTCCATCCTGGAATTTGCCAACCTATTTGTTCGTAATTGCTAAGTCCGTCATAGGTGCCATCCCAATTGTCATCTACTTGGTAGATATGGTGATCTGGGCTTTCTAAATCAAATCCTGCAACATTTCCCTCTTCATCAATAGCCACCCAATCTCGTTTCCAGCCAGAACCTTTTGACAATAATCCCATATAATCGATATTATTGATAGGATTATTCGATGCATGAGCATACGTACTTTGCGAAGGCGAAAGTTCGCACAATGGGTCAATAGAGGTAAAGCGACCTATCGTGGCATAATACTGTCGGAAACCATAGTTCTACCTGTTTTAGTATATCCCTACCCAGTATTTCCAAGTATAGTACTTCATTTGCATGGTATCTATATTTAACTCCTCCAACCGTGCATCTAAATCTTCTTTTTGCTCATATTTCTCCTTTTTCCATGGAACTCGATTATAGGTGGTCCACGGAATCTTTTTGCCACTATACGAGGTGTGGAACGTGTCCGTTTCTAATTGTTCGATGATGTAGTAATTATAGCCATCTTTCTCTTCGCGTGTTTTTGTTTGACGAACAACTATATACTTATCATTCCAATGGACATCTTTTACAAAAGTAATAAGTCCTTCACCGTACTCTCCCTCGTAATAATGACATATTTGAACTTGCCAGCTAACATCATCATAAAATAGTGCATAATGAGTTCCACTTAATTTCTTTGTTCCTTCAATTTGTGTCCAAAGTATTAGTAACCCCAATAGGGTTCCTATGACAACGAGTGTTTTGGGTATTTTCTTACGTATTAGGAATACAACCAAAGTCGCTATCCAAACGACAATAGTTGTGATGCAGAGTAAAAGTAACATATAACTGAAATAATTATTTATTAGTAATCCACAGCACGTAATTTATCGTCTGTCGCTTCTGTTTCACGCTTATAACGATATATTTGCCAATGCAAACATATCTCTAAAAATATATATGGAACAATACCTATGGCTGCCATCCAGTCGTCTGCGCCCTTGATTGTTGTGGTATCTGGGGCTGTACTAATACCTACAAAAACTATAAAAAATAGGATGGATAGATAATATATGAAAGTAGAAGTTAGCCATAGTCCGATATGTACAAAGGGCAATAAACTACGGATTCTTTTCTTGTTTTTTTCCTGTAGGACGCTATGTATGTATTGCAAACACTTATCCCATATCTTAAGATAGAAAAATACACAAACATAAAACAATAGCAAAAAGGCTAACAATACTGCCCATGTCCAGCCCAATCCACTCTTAAAGGGCAAATAAATGGAAAGCGATATTACCAATGGGGTATTCCATATTACTATGGGAATAACTATGTTACCTATATCAGTTGTGTTTTTCAACGCAGTATATTGATGCTTGCGGGTGATTAAACCTATGGGAATTAATACCAATAAGCCGCCTATCAAAAAGGGAATAAGAAAGGCACCATACCATAACAGGAGCATTACTTCATAGATGAATGCAGGTTCTCCCAATGTTACCCAATGGTATGCATCTGTCTGAATCTTCTTTTCATTGATGAGAGAATGCAGATAAGTAACTTTCGTATGTGTTACTCCATCTTTTTCAATATGTTGCTCTATGGGGTAGGGATGCAACCAATACCTTTGTTCGTCTTGTGTTTCTACTAAAATGATTAAATCTATTTTGTTGTACCCATATTTTACGACCGTACAAAAATCAAGCGTTATAGTATCACTATTTGTGTCAATCACTTGAATATATTTGCTACGCATTACTCTATTAGAATAAGAATAGGATGGCGTCTCAAGGTCATAACCATTTTGTTCCACCCCATTATGAGCAAATCCTACTCCAGCACTTCGATCAAAAACCCACGGTCTAGTGTTATATGGTAATATACGATAATCGTACATACTTTCTCCATGAAAATATAAATATCGATCAGCCACTACATGTATAGCCACCAAACCAAACAAGGCTACAAGCAATAATGCTCCCAGTTTTTGTATACTATTAAGTTTGACATACTTAAAGAATACAACCAAAGTCACTATACAGATGGCTATTATTGCGATGATAAGTAATAAATAACACATAGTTGAAATAATTATTTATTGGTAATCCACATAAATACAAAGGGAATATAATCATACGGTTCACCTCCGAGTTCTAAATTTGGACCTTTCTTATCAGCGATTGTTGCACCTCTTCTATTGCAGATTCTTCTACAACGATTACCATTACAATACCTTTCTGCGATAAAATTTGGATCCCAAAAACCATCATTAGTTCCTAAACTATAGATAGAATAATTATTTCCCTTATAATATGAAACAGTTGTACGACCAATATGAAACATAGTATAAGTCATATTTATTGTAAATGAACCTTCATAATTTATTGGCTTTCCTATATTTTCTATGTATTTCATCCAAAATTTAGGATGAATAAGTAATGCATATTTAGTAAATACATTACCTAGCATTATGGATTCACCATTACCTTCGTAATAATGTATAACTGCCCCAATATTGCTGTCGATTGTCTTTGTTACAGGTTTTTTCCCGTACATAAGTGCTTGGCTTCCTCGTACCGTATAACCATCTACTGAATAAGACACATTGGAAACAGCCCCTAAATAGTAACATGGTTGCCCTATCGTATAGTCCTTCCATCCTGGAATTTGCCAGCCTATTTGTTCATAATTGCTAAGTCCGTCATAGGTGCCATCCCAGTTGTCATCTACTTGGTAGACATGGTGATCTGGGCTTTCTAAATCGAAACCCGCAACATTTCCATCTTCATCAATAGCCACCCAATCTCGTTTCCAGCCAGAACCTTTTGACAATAATCCCATATAATCGATATTATTGATAGGATTATTCGATGCATGAGCATACGTACTTTGCGAAGGCGAAAGTTCGCACAATGGATCAATAGAGGTAAAACGACCTATCGTGGCATAATACTGTCTGAATCCATAGTCATACATATCGTATCCGTTCATTTCCAAATACTCCTTGCCATTGTATTTATGATTCTGGTAGATACTGCTTGTACTCATAGCCATTGGCAAGCCACTGGGGTAGTAGTAGGTGCGTTGTACGGTCGTGTCGTTGTCCGCATTCCACACTGCTACATTATTGCCCAAATGGTCTCGACGGAAGTAATAGGTTTGCTTGCTGCGGATTTGATTATCCACATAGTCGTATTGTGTATATCCCTCTGGATGATACACTTTTACAAATAGCAATTGGTAGGGAGCGGTCTCCTTACGAATATATACATACTCTATATTCCGATGATAATCGGTCAGCAATTCTGCCCTAAATTCACGGCTGATATTGGATGCGATTTTCCCAATAGGAACCAACTCGGGTTGCAGCACCATCATTTGCCGACTTCTGAGTTTCTTTCCTGTTGCCGCATAGGTGTTGATTATTTGACTACCTTGGTGGAACTGAATCGTATCGGGCAAATTCAGCAAGTTGTAATGCATAGCAGATATAGACCTATCCATATCGTAGCAAAGATTGCCATTAGGGTCGTATTGCCAAATGGAATCGCCGTTTGTACGGGAGTTGTATTCTTTGAGCGCATAACGATTAGAACTACCAGCATTATCTATTATCGTTTCCAACTGATTACCATTGTATATGTATTCAAGGTCATCTATCTCGTCCCCATTATTATAACGTTTCAAACGAGTAATATTTCCCATTTTATCGAAAGAGTACGATTCTATACCGAAAACATAAGGATTCTTGTGCATTGTAGAACTAATTAGACGATTGAGTGGGTCGTAATAGTAATTAAATGTACAAGTGATATTGTCTTGCGATATTTTATTTCCAGCCATATTACCATTATAACAAGCAGTCATGCTACTTGTTGGCAATGGTGATGTGTACATCAATTCCTCTTGAAAATCTCCGCTTTGGATTTTCGTCAACTGATTCTGTATGTTGTAGGCATACGTTTCTTTGTCTATTCCATTATGTCTATATCGCTCTACAAGTCTGCCTAACTCATCGTACCTATTATCTGTGAGCAAAATGGCAGGTTCATCGTTGAGTTGGTAATACGTTTTTTGTAATCGGTTAGCATGGTCATACGCATGTGTATATACTTCCTGTATTTCATTTCCATTGGCAGTAGTATGTCGCGAATCCGTGCGCAAGATATTGCCGGCAAAGTCATAACGTATTGAAGTATGGTCGTAGCCTCCCAAATGGTTGGTGGCAGCCGCTTGTATCTGCCGACCATACACATCATAGTAAAATACTGTGGATGTATATTGACCTGTACCATCAAGCAAGTAGGTGCGAGTACCTGTCAGCAAGCCTTGGGAAATTCCAGGTTCTTTTTGCCCATTGGCTGCAATAAAGGCGAATTGCTCTTGTACAGTATCGGGAAGGAGTGTGAGAAACTCATAGGTATCATAGTAGTTTACTGTGAGCAAGCGAGTGGGATGAATATGGTAAAACTCTCGTGAGTAACCTGTATTTTCCATAGGGTATTTCATAGATTTGGTAGAGAATATTTCGAATACACACCAATCTTGAAATGCTTCTACCTCGTCCTGCAAATTCGTCTTGCGCAATTGAACCTCAGCAGTGTAAATCAAACGGCTTAAACTGTCGTATTTACATACCGTCCAATAGTTCCCTCTTGCACGCTGATTTCCATCTTGTGTCTCTACCAAGCGTCCACCTTTATCGTAAATCATATAGATGGACTCACAACCTGGCAGACGCTTGTAGATCATATGACCTCGACTATCATACCGATAAACATAGGCGAATTTTTTTAGCAAGTCCGAATCTTCTGAATACATTCCGTCGAAAATGTTATCTGCTATTGCTGGTGGCAAAACAAACGCTAATTGCCCCATCCCATTATATACATAATACGTTTTTGCCATACCATTGCCCATACTTTGCATGATTGTCCTACCTAATTTATCGGTATATTGAATGGCCGTTTTTCCGTCTTCATCAGTCGTAGAAAGTTTGTATAACGTGCCTGCTTCATAGTATCCTTGACACATCAATATATTGTTTCTCGCTTCAAAGAATTTCACTTCATCAACCGCGTTATAACCATAGTTCGCTTTAATAGGATGCGTTTGCCATGCTTCTCCTGCTCTCTTATATTCGATAACACGAGATAACACGGATTTTTCATACAAGGCTTCCGCAAACGGAAAGGTATCATCATAAAACGTTTCTGCGCTATTCCTTAGATTATCCAGCGCAACAAACTGTCCTTTGTTGTCTGCACATGGCACTGCCATCCACTGTCTATAAGCCTTGTCCATACCCTGATATTCCGTCATAGCAACCAAGTCGCCACCTTGTGGCGTTGCGGCAGCACTTTGCTGCTGTTCTACTCGCCCAAAACCATCATAGTAGGTGATGCCAACCGCCGCACGTGCATAATTGTCTAACCGCACATTACCTTCATTGCAAGAAACAGAACTCGTTGCATCCAAAGGCGTAACACGGAGCATATAGGTCATGTCTTGGGGCATAGCAACAGTACTATCGGTATAGAAATCATCTCCTACCCCCATAGTAAAGGTGGGCAGATACGTAAATAGTCTTACATTGTCTGTGTACCAATCGGCATTTTTCGTTACACACCCTCCATTAGGGCATAGAGTCGCGTGCGTACGCACAATACTCCGACAATCCGTATGTGCAATAGAATCCATGTTGTCGGCACTGAGACGGTCGGGCTTGCGTTTGTTAGAACTACCATCATAATAGATACTATCCACCATTTGCCCTTGGGCGTTCCATAGCGTAATGGCTTCTCCCGAATTGGCAAGCACTATTTTGTTTTGATAGCAAATCAAATGTTTATCATCGACATCCGCATGAGGTATGAAATCTGATAAGGAAAAATCGGGAGTACGACTATGCCGATATGCAACGACCAAATACCCTTTAGCAGGCAGTGTAATATCTGGAAACGCGTATACTTCTGTCTTACCTCCACCTTTGAGCATCCAACCTTGCATATGGGTAGGAGTGTCCCCTATGTTCAACAGTTCTATGAACTCACCATTGCTATAAGGAGGAGCAGTAATAACTTCATTCCCAGGTGTATCATACATAATTTGATTGATGACAATATGAGAGGACGCTCCTGCTAACAATTGCCAACTGCAAAATAGTAATATGTAAAAAAATGTATGTGTTTTCATACGTTTTATTCCTGTGTTGCATAGTGGTAGTAGTAGGATTGCAGCACTTCCTTTTGATTATTAACCATTCGATATACTTCTATAAGCCGCCCGCAATTGTCGTAGGTGTAGTAGGTAGTGATACCTCTTGCGTCTGTGGTAGAATATAATCCAACGTAGGGCAGGTATGTGTAAGTTGTAGTCTGAATGCCTGTTGTTTGGCTTATCGGAAATACGCGTTCCCACTCGTAAGTGGTCGGCATTTGTCCCACTGGCTGTATGCGTGTGAGACGTAATAGACTGTTATATTTGTAAGTGCAACTTGTCTTAAAACGAGAATCATAGACCAATGAGCCATCGCTATTGACCGATAATGGGAGATAGTCAATAATTGGAGTACCTACCTGCAACGTTTTGTCTTCAGAAAGAGATACATAAGAAAAGTCTGGTAATGGAGGTATATTCGTTTGATAAAGAGATTGTAATATCACAACAGTGTCCACAGGAAATGACGGCGATACGCTATCGGGTATCTCTCCCAAACCTTCAAACATATTGTTTTTTTTATAAATTCGCAATTGCCCTGCTGTGATATACGAACGATTTTGTTTGTCAACGTAGCCAGATAATATCTCTATGGGTTCAGCAATTCGGTATGTTTTGGCCAGCGACATATAATTAGCCACTACTCCTTGAGGATTGGGCGCAGATATTTCATCTGGATAACGATACGAAGTGAAATATTGTTTGGCATCGCTATTTCTCGTTATTATCTTCGTACATCGTTTTAGTCTATCATATTCATAATGAGTATGTTTGCTAAATTCATTGTTCCCTGTGCTTTCTACTGTGATTTTTTGCAGGAGAAAGTCAGGAGCAAAACGTATCAAGCGACTAATGGCAGTTGCCCAATGAGAAAATATACCTATCGTATCAATATAATCAGTGTAACTTTTGGTAGATGGATAGTGGAGTACATTGGGGGCTGGTATGTGGTTGTGGATATAATAGGTGGTTTGATACGATGATGTACCACTTGCCGTTGTTGTGATCTTTTTTGATTGCAATTTACCTACTTGATATAAAGTAGGTTCGTAGAATATCAATCCATTTTCGGCTATATACTGATAATCATTTTTGCCTTTACTCGTGTTAATATCTTGTATTAACAGATTATATTCACCTATGGGTTTTCCTGTATAAAAATTATATTCTATGCTATGCTCGCTTTGGGATGCTTGCACAAGCGTTTTTTCTATCACTTTTCCATAACCAATATGTGATTGAACATAACTATCGGTATATACTATACCCTTGACAAGGTGAATATCGTTACTACTGCCTATTCGTATATTGGAATCATAAAAGACGCCAGAATTTTGATAATTATATGTTTTTGTTTCTATCAAACTTTGGTCTTTGTCATACGATAAAACCGATGCTATTCTTACTCCCGATGTGTTTTTTTGTTCTTTGCTTACAGTATAAACAAAAAATGATTGAGAATAACGATAGGTCTGCCGTATATCATAGTGATGTTTTTCATATTTGAAAACTTGATATCCACCAGTCGGGTACGTTATTTTATTGAGCAAGCCTAAATAGCAATCTTTCAAACTAAACCCACGGCTATCAACCTCAGATTGTGCAGTATATTCTCCTGGGCAAGTCATTGCTGGAAATGTGCGATTGTTGTCATACTTCATAATATATTTGCCTTGCCCTTTGATTTGTACGGCTTGTAAGAATGTCCAATAATTGTAGGCTATATTAGGGTTTACTACGGCGGATTTATCTTCGTAGGTAAAGTCCGCTTGCAGCAATTCTCTACCATCGCATTGTGCCGTAATAGATTTTAGCAAATGCCAATCCATATTATACGGAGAATATACTCTTTCATATAATTTTTTGTTGTGCAACTTTGTGTGGCAATAGAGCGAGAATTTTGTATCAGGTATTTCTATTCTTTGCAAAAGAGACTGTTTGGTCATCCCTCTTGCTGCATATGTGCTTTTTCCCAAGAAAGAACTTGAATTATCTGTTTCGACATTATAATACTGATTGAACGCCCATACATTGTCATCGTCATAATAATAAAATCGCATTTTTCTGCCATTGGGCGATTTTATCTCAGTGAGATACCACGATGTGATAGAAGGATATTGCTGGCACTGATTGATGTAATCAGTGAGTTGGTTTTTATTTGCGGCTATTTCACTGCAATCAGTCTTGTTAAAAGGCACCGATAAAGTATATTCCAAGGCAGTAATATCTCCACCAAATGTGTAGCAATAGCCATCTATGGTGTGGATGGTGATTTTTGAATCTTTTTGTGGACATATTAGATTCCTATATTGGCATTTTATGTTAGCCGCATTGTCGTGTAGCCCAGCCAAATCTATTTTGACAAAATCTCCACTAATAATCACAGGCTCTCCATTGTTGTTGATAGTAAATATACCATTATAGCCACAAAAATTAAAACGATAAATATCGGGTTGATAATCTATGTCAACATCTTGTTCCTTACCTACATTTTTTGAACCGTACATATCACAAAAGACAGAGTCATCCATATGCAGAATAGTTGTTGGTTGATGCTTATGTTTTCTAGCATAAATCAACATCCCTTCTCGCTTCATCCCTATGGAAGGCGGTGAGGTAGTACTCTTTTGTATCATCCAATTATCTTGCTTGTCATCGGCAAACCCTTTAATCTCTCGAGTGATACAACCTCCTACTTGCAGATGCCAATTAAGCCCTACCATACCAGAGTGTTTGTAGGGTCGAAAACCATCTGAAGCATACACCAAGGATATGGGTAACTTAAAATCAATATCCGTGATAGTGTATAAAGGTATGGATAAATTCAGTCTTCCTGTGAATAGTTGTACATCAAACAAGCCATACCTATTGATACCATCTGTCTGTGGAGAAAGAAGATTATAAAATTCTCGTGGATTTTCGGAGTGGTATTCAACCAATGAATCTGCTACTATCCATGATGGTATAGTAGTAAATACGAATATAAAAATCCATCGTAAATACCTTTTCATAGTGTTTATAATTTGATGATAGTTTCGCTGCGCATAATATCGTCCACACGAATGTAGAGTATGTATGTTCCTGTCATATAGGGCGACATGTCGATCGTATATTTATGATCCCCTTCGTCTTGTTGTTCAACGGCAGAAGTGTACAATGGAATGCCCACGTTGCTATGTAGAGAAAACGCAATACGTGCAGCACGCGTTAGATAATATGAAATATGCAATTCATTCTGCACAGGATTGGGCAAGAATCGGGCATTCGTAAAAATCGTATCAATAGGTAACGAATTTGACCGCAATGTATCTATTTGTTCAAAAATAGATACAAGACTTTCGTCTAATGGAAAATAGAACGCAAGTTCCTGCAAAGTGGTATCCAAACGACCAAATGTCTGTATCTGCATAGTTTCTAATAACGGATAAGACACTGTTGGCGAGAACCATTGGTAGATATGCATGGTGATGTGTGCATTATCTGGATTTGGTTTCTGTATTTCGCGGATGGTATGTATGCGCAATGTATTAGGAATCGTAATATCAGGCAATACAAGCGTACCGCGCGCATCTGCTTTCACTTGTGTTGAACCTTTTACACAAACTGGCAACATACGACAATACTCACCCTGTCCAACAAACGATGAAAAAAGTGTATCACCATAATCAAATGGATATGCCATAAGTAACTCAGGTTCTATATAGTGCATATGTGTGGTGGCAGTTTCGTAACCAGTAGCATACAATGAGTCGGCAGTTTGGTGGTAGTAGTAGCGTGTTGCCAACCGATGTACTCCAATCTGTGTGCTGTCATCCGTTTTTGTCAAATAACAAGCCGATGTATGAAATAGACTGTCTTGGATGGACGAAAAATCCCATAGGCACGAATCTCCACTTTCACCTATTGGCGGAGGGGCAATTTGCACTAAGGTCAATGTATCACCCGCATGAAAAATAGGACGATTAAAACTCATTTGGGCAAGCGCAGTACAAAGACCCAAGCAATGCAGCAGAAAAAAACAATGATAGCGCATAGGTGCTGTAAAAAATATCCGCTCCAAAGATACTAAGAAAACAGCACATATGCAAATTTATGCAAACAAAGTTTTGTTTTGCAAGCGTTTTTTGAGATTTTTAGAATTTTAACGTAAGTTGTATAAGGTTTTAACAGACCATAACATATGGGTATATATATACAGGGGATAGGGGGGATTAGGAAATATATTTTGTGCTATATTTAGCGCGTAGTACACAGTTGCTCATACATATTCTCTACGTATGTGTGTAGGGCATGGGGGTCTTTTAGCAATTGGCGTAAGGCTTGTAAACGCGCTGCGTTGGGCGATTCGGGAAGCCATAATTTAAGATAGCCGCCCTCGCCGTACTTCGTTTTCAGATGGTCTATGGTACGGGCTATATGCGCTTCTTTTGTCAGAGCAGGATAGTTGGAAAAACCATACTGCAAGGTGCGGCGTATGATGGTGTCGATATCTATCTGCCTATCCGCTTCCGCCACAATCTTGCCATAAATAGAACGTGGTGCGTGGTCGCTGCTGGCACGATGGTCTTCCACCGCCTCTGCCATAGTATCTATTTCTTCTTGTGTAAACCACTGCTGAAGGTGCTCATCCGCCCGCAACAGACGACCTGACTCTATGTGGTGGGTCTTACGCTCTACGGACAAGCCTGTATCATGATACGCCGCAACTACATATACCATCGCTTTGTTCACGGGGTAATGGGCTGCCAAAGCCATACTTTGCGCTATCACAGCATCCACATGCTCACGCCGATGCGCTGAATCGAAATGGGCATACATAGGCAGAATAGCCGACTCTATGTAGGACTGAATAGTAGAAGAAACAGATTGCATATCGCTAATTTTCTGCAAAGATAAGCATTTTTGCCGAATGGTACAAATAAGAACGTATAATCCCTAATAAAATAAACTACTCTGCTGATTTTCTCCACCATAAGAAATGACATATTGTAAGCAAATAGAAAGATATGACAGCATTTTTATACTAAATAACCAGATTGTATTATCAAGATGTAAATAACAGAAATCCGCCACCTGACCGCAAGGTGACCGCTACCTGACCCACACCTAACCGCTGAATACACTTGTAACAAAATGAAAATACGCGCCATTGGGCGCGTATGTCGTATACCTGCCACTTTATACCTCCTCGAAAAGTGGGTGGTTGAGTATTTGTACATACAAGAAATAGACCTTTTGAATCAGTCTATTTCTTGCTTTGCTTGCGGCGGAGAGTCAGTATGGCTTCCATATGGTCTTTTGCCCACTGCATCATCGGGCGGCAGGCTTCTAAAAACGAAACAGCCTGTGGAGTGAGGCAATACTCCACACGGGGTGGTACCTCTGCATACACCGTTCTGATAACAAAACCATCCTCTTCCAATATCCGAAGGGTGGTCGTAAGCATTTTCTGGGAAATGTCGGGTAACTCACGCTGCAACTTATTGAAACGCATAGGTTCGTTCGAATTGGCTAAAGCATTCAATACCAATAGAGACCATTTATCCCCTACACGGGAGAGAATATTTCGAATAGGGCAGTCCTTGAAAAAAAGATTTTGCATCTGCTCGTCAGTTATCATATGCGTTAGAAATATGGTTTCCTCCTATCACAGCAATTAGTATGCCAAAACAAGTGTTTTTCCTTGTTCGGGCATACTATAATCATTTTACTAAACTATTGGTTGAATGAAATACATATCTACATCCTATACCTGCGCAGTATATGCCAACAGAGAGATTTTAAAAATGGTAGTAAAACCGTCAAAACACCTTCTGTTGCTATCTAAAATAGAGCGTTGAGTTGTCGGCTACTTGTCCGCTACTTGTCGGCTACTTGTCGGCTACTTGTCCGCTACTTGTCGGCTACTTGTCCGCTACTTGTCGGCTGTTAGACTTTAATCGGTATCGGAAGGGAAACACTTGCACTCTTGTTTTAGAAACGATTGTTTTTTAATTCAAGCAATATGTTTTACTATTTGTAGAGTACTTTGGCTAACTCGGGCAGACTTTCTTCGGCAGGAAGACCTGGGAATGCTTGCTTCATCCTGCTTATCCATTCGTCCGCTGTGGAGCATTCTTCCAATAATTTTTTAAGCGTCTGCAAATAGGTTTTTCTAAATTCAACGGATTCTACATCCGTTGCCCCACCATGCCCTCCAATAAATAATTCCGCACCCGAAGAAAGCGCATTCGATAAGGCTTCCAACTCTGCGTCCACTGCCTCGCGGCAAGTCAGTTGCAAAGGATTGATATGTGTTTTGAGCGGTGTCCAATGGGTGTAATAGACTTTGCCACCTATCAAGATACTTGCCGCAGGAAAATCGGTATTTGCACCATGAGAGAAAAGAAAAGATATGTCGGCATAATGGTAGGTTCTGTAGAACTCCACTTCTTGGGTTTCTCCCGTTGGCAGTTCTGTAATCGCATCGCCAAACACCTGCGAGAAATGCTGCATCATACCGCTATAAGCAGGCTCTTTGACGAATTTTGGCATACCTTGCGGCATAATCACTGCATGGTGGGCTGTTCCTCCTACATGGTAATCGCTGATACGCTGCACAATGGGCTTTTGCAAAGTTTCTACATACGTAGCAAACTCCGCAATGTTGTCCTTGAAAAGCGGTTCTTCAAGCGTGATCAGTGCGTCCTTGCCTTCTACAATGTAACTGGCATCTCCCAATGCATCGTTGGTGTAATACACGTGCAGTTTGAACTGCTCGAAATCATACACCTCCATCTTTCCTTTTGCCTGCACGTTGGCACTGAGTGCCACAACACCCATCATCATGGGTACTACTGTCTTCTTCATACTGATACTTATTTTATAGTTCTGTTTCATTTGCGACTGCAAAGGTACTGCTTTTTATACATATATGCAAGAAGGAACTTGATAATCAGTTAGTTACATTTTTGTAACTATTGTAGAATATCAGCGATTTAGAGATGCAAAAAAAAAGAGAAAATTTTTGCGTTGCTGTCAGCAAACAAAACAGACTACCCGAAAAGGTAGTCTGCTTGCGGTAAATAGGATACCCTATATTAGAGTTGAGGACCTGCAGCGACGAGTGCTTTGCCTGCCTCATTGCCTTCGTATTTAGCGAAGTTCTTGATGAAGCGTGCAGCCAAATCTTTTGCTTTCTCCTCCCACTGTGCAGCATCTGCATAGGTATCGCGGGGATCCAGGATAGCAGGATCAACACCAGGAAGAGCAGTCGGTACCTCGAAATTGAAGTAAGGAATGGTCTTCGTAGGTGCACTCAAGATATCGCCACCAAGGATAGCGTCGATAATTCCACGGGTGTCGCGGATAGAGATACGCTTGCCTGTACCGTTCCAGCCTGTATTCACGAGGTATGCCTTTGCACCCGATTTCTCCATTCTCTTGACGAGTTCCTCAGCATACTTGGTAGGATGCAATTCGAGGAATGCCTGACCGAAGCAAGCAGAGAAAGTAGGAGTAGGCTCTGTGATACCGCGCTCGGTACCTGCCAACTTAGCCGTGAAACCACTCAAGAAATAGTATTTGGTCTGCTCGGGGGTCAGGATGCTAACGGGAGGCAATACACCAAAGGCATCAGCCGACAAGAAGATAACGTTCTTGGCAGCAGGACCTGCGGAAATAGGACGTACAATCTTCTCAATATGGTTGATAGGATACGATACGCGGGTGTTCTCCGTGGTGCTCTTGTCGGTGAAGTCAATCGTACCGTCTTCTGCTACGGTAACATTCTCAAGAAGTGCATCGCGACGGATTGCATTGTAGATATCAGGCTCCGACTCCTTGTCAAGATTGATAACCTTTGCGTAGCAACCACCCTCGAAGTTGAACACGCCGTTGTCGTCCCATCCATGCTCATCGTCACCGATAAGCAGACGCTTAGGATCGGTGGACAAAGTGGTCTTGCCTGTACCGGAGAGACCGAAGAAGATAGCGGTGTTCTCACCATTCATATCGGTATTTGCAGAGCAGTGCATAGAAGCGATACCTTGGAGAGGCAAATAGTAGTTCATCATAGAGAACATACCTTTCTTCATCTCACCGCCGTACCATGTATTTATGATAACCTGCTCGCGGCTTGTGGTGTTGAATGCTACACAAGTCTCCGAGTTCAGACCCAACTCCTTGTAGTTTTCTACCTTTGCCTTAGAAGCATTGTAGATAACGAAATTAGGCTCGAAGTTCTCCAACTCCTCAGCAGTAGGACGGATAAACATGTTGGTCACGAAATGTGCCTGCCATGCTACCTCAACGATAAAACGTACCGCCATACGGGTGTCCTTGTTTGCACCACAGAAAGCATCCACTACGAAAAGGCGTTTGTTGCACAACTCTTTCTGAGCAATGTTCTTCACTGTAGCCCATACCTCTTCCGACATAGGGTGGTTGTCATTCTTGTACGCATCGGAAGTCCACCATACGTTGTTGTGGCTCTGCGCATCATCCACGATGAACTTATCCTTAGGCGAACGGCCTGTGTAAACACCAGTCATTACGTTCACTGCACCAAGTTCGGTGAGCTGGCCTTTGTCAAAACCTGTCAAACCTTCTTTGGTTTCTTCTTCGAAAAGAACCTCGTAAGAGGGATTGTGAATAATCTCGGTGGTACCTGTGATACCATACTGCGTTAAATCAAGATTTTTCATAATTGTGTTTTGTATTTTATTTGGTAATTATCAATAAATCACTTTTTTATCGGGTACAAAATTAGTGCATTTTTTTTGAACGGACAAATTTTTCAAAGAAAACCTCGTTTTTGCCAATTTTACTTGCCAAAATATGGAAAATATGCTGAAAAACATATTTTTTTACGAAAATATTTGGTCATATAAAGAAAAAGCAGTACTTTTGCACCGTGTTTTTCATGGTATTAGATTTAAGGTTAAGTAAAGATTGGG
>X363_Desmarests_Spiny_Pocket_Mouse__coassemble_450_pt1 | contig 25891 bp, 26 predicted proteins | sample X363_Desmarests_Spiny_Pocket_Mouse__metabat2_low_PE_030 | metagenome-assembled genome bin X363_Desmarests_Spiny_Pocket_Mouse
AGGGAGGAGAGGAAAGGGTGAGGGTGAACGGGAAGGTGGAGAAAGAGGAGGAAGCAGGGGGAGATAGGGAGGAGAGGAAAGGGTGAGGGTGAACGGGAAGGTGGAGAAAGAGGAGGAAGCGGGGGGAGATAGGGGGAGGGGAGGAGAGGAAAGGGCGAGGGGGAGCGGGAAGGTGGAGAAAGAGGAAGAAGCAGGGGGAGGTAGGGAGGAGAAGAAAGGGAAGGTGGAGCGGGAAGGTGGATAAAGAGAGGGGGAGTGAGAAGGTAGAGAAAGAGAGAAAGTGGGCGTAGAGGCGGGTAGGGAAGGAGAAAATGGGGTGCAAAAATGAAAATAGTTTGCATATTTCAAAAAAATGCCGTATCTTTGCAGCCCGAATTGGATTGGAACGTTGTAGGCGGCTTTTGTGCGGTATGAATTGCGCAGAAACGCCGCAACAGAAATCCTTTGTATAACAAATTGAGCAAACGAAAACGATGTTGAAGAATATCCTTGCTATTACGGGCAAGCCAGGGCTATACAAATTGGTGAGCCGTGGCAACAATATGTTGATTGTAGAATCCCTTTTGGACCAGAAGCGCATGCCGACCTATGCACGCGACAAGATCGTAGCCCTGAGTGAAATCTCGATGTTTACCACAGGGGAAGATGTTGCGCTGAGCGAGGTGTTGACCAATGTGGGAAAGAAGGAAAACTTGCAACAGACTACCATTGATGCAAAGAAAGCGGATAATGCCGCTTTGAAAGCATGGTTTGGTGAGGTGTTGCCCAACTGGGACGAAGATCGCGTGTATCCCAGCGACATCCGCAAACTGATACAGTGGTACAACATCCTTGTGAACGCAGGGATTACCGACTTCTCCGTAGAGGAAGAAGCGGAGGAAGAGAGCGAACAAAAAGCGTAATTGACCTTACAAGATATAATCCATATCATAGAATCGGCAGCACCCTTGAGTTACCAAGAAGCGTGGGATAATTCGGGACTGCAGGTGGGTGATGCGAGCGCGGACATACGGGCTGCCTTGCTGACTACGGACATCACAGAGTCGGTAGTCGGTGAGGCTGTTTCGTTGGGGTGTAACCTAATCATCAGTCACCACCCTTTGCTATTCCGCGGGCTGAAACACGTTTGTGGGACGACACCGCAAGAACGATGTGTGGCAAAAGCGATAAAGCAGGACATCGCGATATACTCGGCACATACCTCTATGGATGCGTACCTACGGGGCGTGAGCGGCAGGATGGCAGAAACAATGGGCATCACGGATTACCGCATATTGGTTCCTGCGGCGGGTAGCGAAAGTAAGTATGGCTTGGGCGTGGTGGGCTGTCTGCCGACTGCATTGTCGTACGAAACGTTTTTGCAGCAGTTGAAACAGCGTTTCGGTGCGCCCTACCTGCGCTATACACGAGCCGTGCGGGAGTCTGTGCAGAAGGTGGCGTTCTGCGGAGGTGCAGGGGCGGAGTTTGCGGAGAGCGCGATTGCAGCAGGGGCGGATGTGTACGTGACGGCAGACGTGAAGTATCACGAGATGCAGGCAGCAGACGGGCAAATCGCTTTGGTGGATATGGATCACTGGGTGAGCGAACATTTGGTACGGGATGTATTCCGCGAGTTGTTGCAGGCGCATCTGCCTGTATATATATCGCAGAGAGATAGTACGCCTGTGCTGACGATGTGAGGCGTGGCGATTGGTTGTGGCTTGAACGATAGCGGGAAAAGAAAGGGCGTCGCTATTGTGTCGCACAAGGGAGCAAATCGTTGTAGTGATACAGGATGATAATCGGAGAAATTTATAAAATACTACAAATATGGCAAAGCAAAAAGAAGAATTAACCGTAGAAGAGAAATTGAAGGCTCTTTACGAGTTGCAAACGGTCGATTCGAAAATCGATGAGTTGCGTACATTGGCAGGCGAACTTCCCCAGGAAGTAAAAGATATGGGGGATATGCTGGAAGGCTTGAAGACGCGTCTGGAAAATATCGAAAACGAGATCAAGCATTGTGAAACCCAGGTTTCGGACTTCCGTGTGCGCATAGAGAATGCCAATGCAAGCATCTCGCGCTACCAGGAGCAGCAGAAGACCGTACGCAACAACCGCGAGTTTGACAACCTCAACAAGGAGATTGAATATCAGCAACTGGACATTGAGTTGAGCCAAAAGAAGATTCGTAACTATACGGAGGAATTGGAAACAAAGCGCGGAGAAAAAGAACACACGATAGCCGAGATTGAGGAAAAGACAGTGGATCTCAATCAGAAAAAGAACGAGTTGGACTCCATTCTGGCGGAAACCAAAGCCGAGACGGAAACGCTGATGCTCCGTTCGGCAGATTTGGAAAAACGCATTGACGACCGTCTTCTGATGGCATTCAAGCGCATCCGTAAGAATGCGCACAACGGTCTCGCGGTAGTGAAAGTGGAGCGTGACAGTTGCGGCGGTTGCCACAGCAAAATTCCGGCACAGCGTCAGTTGGATATCCGTACACGCAAGAAAATCCTTGTGTGTGAGTTCTGCGGACGCATCTTAGTGGATCAGGAGATGGGAACAAAAGAGAAAAAGTAATTCGAACGATAAGCAAAAACAACACGCCGCAGCGAACCCTCTGTTTGCTGCGGCGTGTTGCTTTTACCCGTAAGACTTGTTTTATAAGAAGACTTATTGCATAATCCACTCACCCGTACGCATGAAATGGGCAAATTCCTGCATGGCTTGTATGCGCCTTTGGTTGAGTTCTTCTTCGCTGACATCACCCGTAATCCACGTATTCAGCCATTCGTCCGTGGTACCCAGCAGTAGCGGCAGTTCGCAGCAGTGCGCGGCTTTGAGCGGCGAACCAGACGGCTCCCATGTGAAGAGGTGGTAGCGGGCATCTACGCCTTGGCGTAGAAGGTAGCGTGTATAGGCCTTCTCGGGGCAGGTGAAGACGACAGAGGTGAGGAGAGGCCATAAAATCTTGGGACCGAACATGCTACCGTCGTCTTTCTGTGCGCATACCACCACCTGGTCTGGCCATTGTATGCGCTCGCCGTAGCGCGGCTTTTGAGGCAGGTCGGTCGGCGAGAAGGGTAGGGAATGCCAACTTTGCGGATGTGCCTCCTGGTAACGCAGTTGCACGGCTAACAGGGTGTCGGCAGGGCAGTTGTAGGGCGTGAGAGGGGTGTCGAGATGGGCATAGTGCTCCTGAAAGTAGCGATTAACCCATTTGGTGCGACGTTTGGCGGTGGCGGCGGTGGTAGTAAGCCCCATAGGCGGGGAGAAAACCACAGCGCGGCGTATGGAAACACGATTGGTATCCGCCAGGCAATAGACAACGCTCTGCGCACCTGCCGACTGACCTGCAAGGGTGATATTATCAGGGTCACCACCGAAGTGGATAATGTGGCGTTTTACCCATTCCAATGCGGCTAACTGGTCCAACAGACCGCAGTTTGGCGTGGCGTGGTCGGGTTCGTAGAAATAGCCAAAGATGCCCAAACGGTAGGTGACGGTGACCGTAACGACCTGTTCGCGTTCGGCGAGTTCGGCAAGTTGAGTGTTTGGCTTTTCCCCTCCGCCTGCAAAATAGTTACCACCGTGTATATATACCAGCACGGGCAGCGGGTTGTCGCTCGGAAGGGGGCTGTATGCAACAGGCGAATTGATGGTCAGCACCTGACAATCCTCGCTCATCTCATACCCTGCGTGTTTCGGTAATACGAGGTGGCTTTCGGTGGTAGGGTGGCTGGCATCAAACGCGCGCTGGTAGGATACTTTGCGCGTGGGGGAGGGCGCAGGCAAGGTGAACGCTGCTATCTCGGGGGCTTGGAAACGCTCGGCATGCGCATAAGGGATGCCTGGGTAGGTGAATACGGCAGCGTGGGCGAAAATGCACAGCCCGCAAAAAAGCGCGAGTAGGACGGATTTATTTTTCATAAATTTGCGTGTTTGAAAAAAAAGTTGTACCTTTGTACCCGCAAAAAATGTGCCAATTATCTGTCTAAACACGATGCAAATTCTTACTCAAAACGGACTAGTGGGGCTTGATGAGCCTGTGGTGATGGCGATCTTGAACTGCACGCCGGATAGTTTCGTGGCGTCCACCCGATTGTTGAAGGGCTGCGGGGCAAAAGATGCGAATTGGCAGGATCGTATAGTGGCGCAGGCGCAGCAGGCTTTGGAGGCGGGGGCAACGATATTGGATATCGGTGGCTATTCCACGCGTCCCGGTGCGGCAGTGGTGGGTGAAGAGGAAGAGTGGCAACGTGTGGAGCTGGCATTGCGTGCGATCCGTTCGTGTTTTCCTCGCGCGGTGCTGTCGGTGGATACGTTCCGTCCTGCGGTGGCACGGTACGTCGTGGAGGAGTACGGGGTGGATATCATCAATGATATTTCGGGCGGAAGCGAGGAGATGTATGAAACGGTGGCGAGATTGGGGGTGGCATATATTTTGATGCATATGCGAGGGACACCGCAGACCATGCAGCAAATGACGGATTATGGGGATGTGATGGCGGAGATGATGGCGTATTTCCAGGAACGGCTTGATAGGCTACATCGTATGGGAGTGGCGGATGTGGTGATAGACCCTGGGTTCGGTTTTGCCAAGACGGTGGAGCAGAACTATCAGGTGCTGCGGCGAATGTATGAGTTGGAAGTGTTGGGCTGTCCGATTCTGGCGGGACTGTCCCGCAAATCGATGCTTTACAAACCTCTGGAAATCACAGCGGAAGAGGCATTGAACGCCACGACGGCGGTGAATATGCTCGCGTTGCAGCAAGGGGCAAAGATACTGCGCGTACATGATGTGAGAGAAGCGGCGGAATGTATAAAAATCTGGAAATGCTTTGATAGTCGGATTTAAGGATATATTGGATATCCTTTGTGTGGCAATATTGCTATACGAGGCCTATCGCCTGCTGCGTAAGTCGGTGGCGGTGAATTTGTTTTGGGGTATTCTGGCTTTTATCGTGGTGTGGTTTCTGGTGACGTATGTCATTCAGTTGGATCTGACGGGGGCGATTTTTGAGCGGGTGATCAGCGTCGGGGCGATTGCTATCATCGTGATTTTTCAGGAAGAGATACGCTCGTTCTTCTACCAGGTCGGTTCTCGGTTCAGCGATTGGCGGTTGCGCCGCTTGCGCACAGCCAACAAGGAGACGTCCGACCAGTATGTGCAACAGGTGGTGCTGGCGTGCCGTCATATGTCGCAGTCGAAGACGGGGGCGCTGATTGTGCTGGCAGGGAAACAAGACCTCAAAGAGTTTATAGATACGGGAGAATTGCTGAATGCTACCATCTCGGCTCGTCTGATAGAAAATATCTTTTTCAAGAATACGCCTTTGCATGATGGCGCGCTGATTATCAAGAACGGGCGCATCGTATCGGCAGCATGCATCCTGCCTGTGTCGAAGAATCAGAATATCCCAAGGCATTACGGTTTGCGCCACCGTGCGGCATTGGGACTGACGGAGAAAACAGATGCCGTGGCTATCGTGGTGTCGGAAGAGACAGGGCGTATATCGGTAGCCAAAGGGGACACGATACACTATGTGAATGAAGAAAAATTGATACAAACGGTCATTTAATCTATACAAGGATACGATATGTCTTTCAAACGAACCTTAGTTACTTCTGCACTGCCGTACGCCAACGGACCCGTGCATATCGGACACCTCGCGGGGGTATATGTACCCGCTGATATTTACGTACGTTATCTTCGCTTAAAAGGAGAGGACGTGTTGTTTGTGGGAGGAAGCGACGAACACGGTGTGCCTGTGACCATCCGTGCCCGCAAAGAAGGCATTACCACACAGCAGGTGGTGGATCGCTACCATGAACTGATAAAAACCTCGTTTGAGCAGTTCGGCATATCGTTTGATGTCTATTCGCGCACAACAAGCAAGGTGCATCATCAGTTTGCGGCTGATTATTTTCGCAAGTTGTATGACGAGGGCAAGTTCGTGGAGCAGACTACGGAGCAGTTCTACGACCCCGAAACGCAGGAGTTTCTGACGGACAGGAACATACGCGGAGAATGTCCGCGTTGCCATGCGCAAGGTGCGTATGGCGACCAGTGTGAGAAATGCGGTGCCACCCTGTCGCCCGATGAACTGATAAATCCCTACAACGCCATAAACGGCAACCCGCTGACCAAAAAAGAGACGACCCACTGGTATCTGCCGCTTGATCAATATCAGCAATGGTTGGAGCAGTGGATACTGCAAGAACACCAGGAATGGCGTCCGAATGTGTATGGACAGTGCAAGTCGTGGTTGGACAGCGGGCTAAAACCCCGCGCCGTGACGCGTGACTTGGATTGGGGTATCCCTGTGCCTGTGGAAGGTGCGGAGGGGAAAGTGCTGTACGTATGGTTCGATGCACCGATAGGCTATATCTCCAACACCAAGGAACTGTGCGATGCGCAACCCGAGAAATACGGCAAGTGGGAGACGTGGTGGAAAGACGAGGAGACACGCTTGATACATTTTATCGGCAAGGACAATATCGTATTCCACTGCATCGTATTCCCGACGATGTTGAAAGCGGACGGCTCGTATATCCTGCCCGATAATGTGCCGTCAAACGAGTTCCTCAATCTGGAGGGCGACAAGATTTCCACCTCGCGCAACTGGGCAGTATGGCTCAATGAGTACCTGACTGATTTCCCGGGTAAGCAGGATGTGCTACGCTATGTGCTGACCGCTAACGCACCCGAGACAAAGGATAATGATTTCACATGGCTGGATTTCCAAGCGCGTAACAACAACGAGTTGGTGGCGATATACGGCAATTTTATCAACCGTGCCCTGGTGCTGACGCAGAAGTATTTTGATGGGAAAGTGCCTGCCCGCAGCGGACTGACCGACTACGACCGTCAGACGATCGCGGAGTTCCAAAACGTGCAGGCGCAATTGGAGGATCTGCTTGACCATTTCCGTTTCCGCGATGCACAGAAAGAGGCGATGAATCTGGCACGTATCGGCAATAAATACCTGGCAGACATGGAGCCTTGGAAATTAGCCAAGACCGATATGGTGCGCACGGCAACGATGCTGAACCTCTCTTTGCAGATAGCGGCAAACCTAAGCATCGCCTTTGAACCTTTCCTGCCGTTCTCATCGCAGAGACTGCGCGATATGCTACGGTTGGAAGAATGCGAATGGAATACCCTGGGTAGCATAGACCACTTGGAAGCAGGACATGTCTTGGGCGAAGTAGGCTTGCTGTTTGAAAAGATAGAGGATGCGACCATTCAAGGGCAGTTGGATCGCTTGGCACGCATCAAGCAGGAGAACGAAGAGGTAGCCAAAGCGGAAGAGTTGAAGAATTGGCGTCCCGAAGCGGTGAAGGCATCCACTACGATTGATGATTTCGACAAGGTGGATATTCGTGTGGCTACGGTGCTGGACTGCCGACCGGTCAAGAAGTCTGACCGTCTGTTGCAGTTCCGCCTGGATGACGGCATGGGCGAACGCACGATACTGTCGGGTATTGCGCAGTCGTATCCTGACCCCGGTGTGCTGATAGGTAAGCAGTTGCTGTTTATTGCGAATTTTCCGCCACGAAAAATGATGGGCATAGAGTCGCAAGGGATGATCTTGTCGGCAGTGGATGCCGATGGCAAGTTGGTGGTAACCACCGTTTCTGCGCCTGTGCATAATGGCAGTGCAGTGGGATAAGGTGTAGGTGAACCCGTAAACAGTGCTTAGAAAATGAGACAACGTAGAGGATATTTCAGGCGCATAATAGTTGTGCTGGGTGTGTGTATGCTGACGATGGGCGTGCAGGCGCGTACGTACCGGCATAGCATTGGCGGCAACGCAGGCAGTGTGTATGGCGTGTCGTACAAGGGCTTTGTTTTCCCAGAGGTGAAAGGGTTGGCGATACAAGCCGATTTGGGCGTGAAACTGTTGGCTGTGCCTATCGCCGTGGAGAATTGGGTAGGACAGTCGTTTACAACTTCGTGGTCCTGCTATACCTTTGAACTGAACCTCAATCTGCTGTACCAGAGTTTGATTACGGAGTTCGATGAAGGGCGCGTGGATTGGTATGCGGGTGGAGGATTGAGTTTGGGCTTGATGCGTGATATGACCGTTACGTATGATGAGATAGACCCCACATTGGGCAAGTTCGGTATCAACGCGGTGGCAGGTGTGGAGTTGCTGTTCGATGAGGTGCCCGTCAATCTGTCTTTTGATTTTCGTCCTGGATATGGCGTGAATTTCATCAAAGGACATCACTTGTCGTTTTTTGATTGGGCATTGGCAATAGGGGTGCGGTATCGCTTTTAATGAAGTAAGACTATGAGAAAATTGAGATTATCGTTTTGCATTATGTGTATGCTCTGTCTGCCGTATGCTATGGCAGACGATGTGGTGTATTTGACTACGGAGCAGTTCAAGGCGCGTGTGTTTGACTATGCCCAGGAGCGGGAGTGGAAGTACAAGGGGGATAAACCTTGTGTGATAGATTTCTATACCACGTGGTGTGGCCCTTGCAAGCGTTTGGCGCCTATTATGGAGGAACTGAGCCAGACCTATTGCGACCAGGTGGTGTTCTACAAGGTGGATACGGAGCGTGAGCGTGAGTTGGCATACCAGTTCCAGATTAGTAGCATCCCGCAGGTGCTGTATATCCCTGTGGAGGGGAAACCGATTCTGCTGAAAGGCTTGTACCCAAAGGAGACTATGGTGGAAATCATCGAAGAGAAACTGCTGAACAAACCGCCAAAGAAATAGAACTGCGTTGCAAGTCGAATTAGTATTGCTCATATTGTCTTTGCTTTTCTTTGCGAGTATCTTTACCGACAAGATAGGCTATAAGTTCGGGGTTCCTGCGCTGTTGCTGTTCCTGGCTGTGGGTATGCTGTTCGGTGTGGACGGCATTGGGCGGCTGTTCAATGAAGGCAGTGTGGGCTATATGATTGATGTGGATACGGCAGAGGCTATTTCCACGGTCGCGCTGTGCGTGATTCTGTTCTCGGGCGGTATGGATACCAAGATAGCAGATATCCGCCCTGTCATAGGCCCTGGTATCACGTTGGCGACATTGGGTGTGCTATTGACCGCATTGATAACAGGGGGGATTATCTACTATGTGTTTGGCGCGTTGAATGCAGTGGCGACTATTAGTATTGCTGTCGCGCTGTTGATGGCTGCCACTATGTCTTCTACGGATAGTGCATCGGTATTTTCTATTCTGCGCACCAGCGGCGTGTCGCTGAAACACAATCTGCGTCCTTTGCTGGAATTGGAATCGGGCGCGAACGACCCTATGGCATACGTGCTGACAACTACCTTGATAGGAGTGGCTACGGCCAATGCGGAGGTAACAGCATTGCCTATCGTCCAGACTATTGTGGTGCAGTTGGTTATGGGCGCGGTACTGGGTTTTGCTTTTGGGAAAGCGATGGTTATGCTGATGCGGAAGGTGCATCTCAACAACGACTCGCTGTATCCTATCATGGTGCTGACGGCGTGCATCTTTATCTTTTCGGTGACGTATTACCTGGCGGGTAATCCTTATTTAGCGGTGTATGTGGGCGGCTTGATAATAGGCAACAGCAAGTTCACCAAGAAACGGCAGACCAAGAGTTTCTTTGACGGTCTGACCTGGTTGAGTCAGTTGGTGATGTTCTTGATGTTGGGTTTGCTGGTTCGTCCGCATGAGTTGTTGCAGTTGGAGGTGTGGTTGCCTTGTTTGATTATCAGCATTGTGATGGTGTTTATCTCCCGTCCGTTGTCGGTGTTTGTCTGTATGTTGCCTTTCCGCCAATATAAATGGCGCGATAAGGTGATGTTGAGTTGGGTGGGCTTGAAAGGGGCTGTTCCTATCGTGTTTGCTATTATGTGTATGTCGGAGAATGTGCCGTATAGCAATATCATCTTCAATGTGGTGTTTCTATGCACGCTGGTGTCTTTGTTAGTACAAGGCACTACCTTGTCTTACATCGCCAAACGTTTACGCTTGTCAGAACCTCCGATGCAGTTGCGAAGGTTAGAACATTTTGATTTGGATTTGCCGGAGGAAATCGAGTCGTCGGCAACGGAACTGGAGGTAACAGCAGAGATGCTGATTCATGGGAATAGGCTGTTGGATATTGGCATACCTCGCCAGACTTTGGTGATTATGGTGCGGCGCGGTGAAGACTACTTTGTACCGACAGGGCAGTCCGAACTGTGCGAAGGCGACCGCCTGCTCGTCTTGACGGACAACGATGTAGAGGTGGCAAATAAGTATAAAGCGGACGAAGCGGAGGAGGAGGCATTGCATTTGCGCTTTATCACCGACACGATGGGTTATCTGCGTGCCAAATGGCAGAAAGTGCGCCGCAAGAGACAATAGTGTGCGCGAGACGGTGTAGGAGGTGTGCATTCCTCTGAAAGTTGGATAAGGGCTTTCAGAGGAATGCGTTGTTTATAGGCGGTCTCTTTGGGTGTGCAGACAGACTTTGATAGTTTGCCTATCGCACAAAAAGGCTTTGATAGTGTTAAACCATTGGATAGGGTAAATGGAGGATTTTGGAAAGTAAGTGTTAAAATTTCTTTCCGTTGTTTTCCCGATGCCCGCCAGAGTACCTATAATGTTTCCCATTGTTCCACGAGCGGTCAGGTATTATTCCATATTCTTCTCAAAAATTGAAAAGGCACAGACTTTTTGATTTTTGAAGAGGAAGAATGACGGAGCGTTTAATGCGCATAGCGCATTTTTAAAGCGGAGTCCATTCTGACGAAGCGGTCAGGTCAAGGATATGTGGTGCATTGTTCCACGTCATAGAGTGTCGATTTTATTATCATTTTTTATACTTTGTGCTTGCTCGAAATATCCTCTTATAGCGGCTTTTGGTAATTCTTTTTGGCAAATACTACTTTTTTCTTGCATATCTCGTAAAAAACGTGTATCTTTGTACCCGAAATTATGTAAATTGCGTAGAATATGAAAAAAAATATAGCCATTATTGCTGGGGGAGACAGTTCGGAGTATGAGGTGTCTTTGCGCAGTGCGGCAACTTTGTATTCTTTGATGGACAAAGAGCGTTATGACGTCCGCGTATTGCGCATGAGAGGGGCGAAGTGGAATGTGTATCTCGGGGAAGCAATGGACAGGTTGGCGTTGGATGAGGTGATGGATTGGATAGCAGTGGATAAGAACGACTTTTCCTTTTGCCAGCAAGGAAAGAAGATACGATTTGACTTTGCGTATATTACCATTCACGGTACGCCTGGTGAGAATGGCTTGCTGCAAGGCTATTTGGATATAATGGGTATCCCTTATTCTTGCTGCGGTGTGCTGGCTGCGGCATTGACGTTCAATAAATACGTTTGCAACCACTACTTGCAGAATATGGGCATTGCGATTTCGCCGAGTATATTGCTCCGTCGCGGGGCGGTGCGCCCGACGGACGAAGAGGTCGTGGCGCAGATAGGCTTGCCTTGCTTCATCAAGAGCAATGTAGGAGGGTCGAGTTTCGGATGCACGAAAGTGAAGACCGTGGAGGAGGTCGCTCCTGCCATTGCACGTGCATTCCAGGAGGGAGATGAGGTGATTTGCGAGGCGTTTATGAAGGGTGTGGAGATTACATGTGGTGTCTATCGCACAGGTGAAAGGGCGACCGTGCTGCCGATTACAGAGGTGGTGTCGAAAAATGAGTTTTTTGACTACGATGCCAAATACAAAGGGGAGTCGGATGAGATTACCCCCGCCCGTATTCCCGATGCGGTGCGTGATGCGGTGCAGGCAATGACTTTGCGTATATATGATTTGCTGGGCTGCCGTGGTATCGTGCGTATAGATTATATTTTGACGGAAGGGTGGAAAATCAATCTGTTGGAGGTAAATACCACTCCTGGTATGACCGCCACTTCGTTCATTCCGCAGCAGGTACGTGCCGCAGGATTGGATATGACTGAGGTGCTGACGGATATTATAGAAAATGCGTAATTGGGTTAAGCCGTTATGACGAATATAGAAACGTATCTGCATCGTTTGGATTGGAATCGTGCGCCGCAGGGCTTGTATGCGCCTATTGCATATACTTTGGAGGCAGGAGGGAAACGTCTGCGTCCTACCTTGACGCTTCTTGCGAATGAGATGTTCGGCGGACGGGAGGAGGACGTAGTCCCTGCGGCTTTGGCATTGGAGGTGTTTCATAATTTTACGTTGCTCCACGACGATTTGATGGACAACGCATCGGTGCGCCGCGGCAGACCTGCGGTACATGTGCGTTGGAATGTGAATACGGCGATTTTGTCGGGCGACCAGATGTTGATAGAGGCGTATGCCTTGCTTGCAAAGTTGCCGGAGTCGAAACTGCCTACCGTATTGCGCTGGTTCAACCGGATGGCAACAGAGATTTGTGAGGGGCAGCAATACGATGTGGATTTTGAGCAGAAAGAAGATGTGAACTTGGATGACTACTTGATGATGATTCGCTTGAAGACATCGGTCTTGCTTGCCACGGCCTTGAAGATAGGTGCGTATATGGGTGGCGCGGAAGAACACCAGCAGGAGGCGTTGTATCAGTATGGCATACATATCGGTTTGGCATTCCAGATCCAGGATGATATCTTGGATGTCTATGGCGACCCGAAAACGTTTGGGAAAGCCATAGGCGGTGATATCCTTTGCGGAAAGAAAACGTATATGTTGCTCACGGCATTTCAGCACGCGGATGCTGCTACCAAAAAGCACCTGACAGATGTGTTGTATGATGCCACCGTGGCGGATGAAGCCAAGATTCACGCCGTGACGGATATTTATAATCGCTTAAATGTGCGGTCTGTGTGTGAACAAGTCATGGCAGAGCATACTCAGCAAGCCTTGCAAATCTTGGATACATTGCCGCAGAATGCGGCTACGCAGCAGTTAAGACAATTGGCTGAGCAGTTGATTGTACGGCAATCCTAATTCGTAAACCTTAAACCCACAGTATATTAAAATGCCTTATCGTCGTTTACCCAATACAGACCAGGCGCGGTTGAGTGCTTTGCAGATGGCGGTGCAGCGCGCCAGCGAAGCGGATTTCACAGAGCAGGTCTTGCAGTATAAGACCCTGTGTGAAGCGCGTCGTTTCTTGATGCAGTTTGAGAACACCGTGATGCAGTACCACGAGAATTTCCGGACGAAAGTGTCGGCGAACAAGCAGTATCGCCGTGTGGTGCAGAATGCCAGAATGTATATCTCACACTTTATTCAAGTATTGAACCTGGCGGTGATACGCGGGGAGATAAAAACCGAGCAGAAGGAGTTTTATCAGTTGGATCCCCACAACCATATCGTTCCGGATTTGAGTAGCGAGGAAGATTTGTTGGTCTGGGGTGAGAACATTATTCAGGGAGAGCAGAAACGTACCTCTATGGGCGGATTGGCTATCTATAATCCTGCCATTTCCAAGGTGAAAGTGTATTATGATATTTTCAAGGAGGAGCAGATGAGCCACACGCTCCATAAGAAAGTTACCTCACGCGTGATGGGGGATGTGGAGGCGCAGCGGAAACAGGCAGATGCAATTATACTGAAAATCTGGAACGAGGTGGAGGAATACTATAAGGACTTGTTGCCATACGACAAACTGTGCCACTGTAAGAACTATGGCGTGATCTACTATTATCGTCCGACGGAAAAAAGGCTTTCGCATGAGACGGATGCGGCAATCTTGCGGGCGCGCGAGAGTCAGCCTGTTATCGATTTCGGAGGATAGTGTTGCTCGGTGTGATAACGCGGTCTAAAGACTTGTCGTGCCAGAGTTGAGGGATAGTGCTGTGCTGCAATTGGAAGTCGTAGCAAACTCCTATCTTTACTGCCTTTCGATGCTGTTTCAGAAAACGGTCGTAATAGCCTCCTCCTCTGCCGATGCGATGGCAGTGGGTGTCGAATACCACGCCAGGGACGAATATCAAGTCTATGGCACCTGTGTAGGTTTCGGTCTGTGGCTCGGGAATGTGCATTCGACCGCGTTGCATAGACTCTTCACCTCTGTAAGGACGCACCTCGATGTAGTGGCGATGCGTTATGGGTAGGAGCAGTGTTTTCTGGTGGTAGTATTTCTCCAGGAGAGGGCGCAAATCCACTTCGTTGTGGATGGGGTAGTATAGCAGTATGGTTTTGGCGTCTTGAAACGCACGCATCTGTTCTATTCGGGATACGATGGCAAGAGAGTCTGCGGCTGCGGCTGATTCGGGATACACGCGACGACGTTGCTCTATGATGGCACGAAGTGCCTTTTGTTGGCTGCGTTTTTTATTCCAGGGTAGCAGAGACTGTACGTCTTTTAGTTGAGAAGCAAATAGCATAATGTAGCAAATGATATAAATACGTCTGCAAAGGTACGAAATTATTTGCAATTACGCAAGAATGGCACTGATTTTGCCGGGAAAGCATATAGAATGAAACGGTTTTTACATATATTTTCAGTAGTCTCGCTTTTTGTGGGACTTTTGTTGTTCGGGTGTACGGAGGATAATACGACGGTTACGCGTTCTTCTGTGGCGCAGTTGTCGTCTTTGGCTTTCAATAAGAATGATTCCTTTCCAGGACTCGCTGCGGCTGTGTTCAAGATCGAAGAACGGTTGGATACGGGGCTGGTATATAATCCAGATTCTATTCTATACGGCACCCGTTTAGATTCTGTGGTGCCGCAGTTTCGGTTTGCAGCGACGCCTGGCGCGGCTTTGCTGACAGTGGGTGATTCGGTCATTACGCTTTCTGGTCACGATACGGTGGATTTTACCAAAAGTCCCATCTATTTATCCGTTACTTCGCAGGATGCCACCAACACCAAGGTGTATGAGATTGTCGTCACGGTTCATCAGGTGGATCCTGATTTGTTTCATTGGGAAAAACTGACAGATGGAGTATATCCCGTTGACGATAGTGAGCAGCGCGTATTTATGTTAGGGGAGCAGTTGGTGCTTATCAAGAATAACGGTTTCCAGACAGCCGTTTTCACTTCTGCGGACGGTGTGCATTGGTCGGAAGAGCAGAGGCCTACGGGTTTGCCTTTCTCTATGCGTGTGCGAAGTATCGTGTCGGATGAGGATATGTTGTACTATGCGGATGATTCGTTGTTGTACACGTCTGCGGATGCGCTTCATTGGGAAAAGACGGACTACGCGGATAGTGGTTTCACGCTCAAGACCATGCTGATGGCATGGAATGAAACGGTTTGGGCATTGGCGGAAGATGCCGATGGATTGTTGCTGGTAAATCTCCAGAACGGCAGACTTGTCCCCACAACGCTTCGCCCGCAGTCTGCATTTCCTGTCAGCGATTTTGCTGCTGTTCATTTCGAAAGTGCAAGCAATAGAAGCCGTGCTATGATATTGGGCGGTTATGCCGAGGATGGTACTATTTTGAATACACGTTGGAATTTTGAGTATTCGCCGACTATTCCTACCCACGGAGGGTATCGCCTACAAGATTTCTCTATCGACCGTCCGAATTTCCAGAGCCTGACAGGAGCGAGTGTGATTTGGTATGACCATCGGTTGTATATGTTTGGAGGGGTAGATGAAGAGATGCAGTATCTGGGTAGGGAGGTCCTGGTCAGCCATGATGAAGGGGTGTCGTGGAGCGCGGTGGATACGTCGAAGTGCCAGCTCCCGCTATCCTATACGGCGCGTCAAGGTCAGTCGGTATTGGTGTGGGACAACGACATATACGTTATTGGAGGAGAATCCCAGACAGAGACGTTCAGCGATGTATATCGTGGTCGGCTCAATTCGATAGATTGGTAAAAACAGTGCATTATAAACTTACAAAACATAAACTAAAAACGTATGACTATTTCTAATTACAATTTCGCAGGAAAGAAAGCAATTGTCCGTGTGGATTTCAATGTCCCCCTTGATGAGAACGGACACATCACAGACGACACCCGTATCCGTGGCGCGTTGCCTACGCTCAAGTATATCTTGGAGCAAGGTGGTGCGCTGATTATCATGTCGCATATGGGTAAGCCCAAAGGCAAGGTAAATCCAAAGTTGAGTCTCAGGCAGATTGCCGATGCCGTATCGGTTGCATTAGGTGTTCCCGTACAGTTTGCTGAGGATTGCGCTAAGGCACAAGAGCAAGCCGATGCGCTCAAAGCGGGTGAGGTGCTCTTGCTGGAAAATCTTCGTTTCTATCCTGAGGAGGAGGGCAAGCCCGTTGGTATTGACAAGGCGGATCCTGCTTATGAAGAGGCAAAGAAAGCGATGAAGGCGAGCCAGAAAGCGTTTGCCAAGACATTGGCTTCTTATGCGGACTGCTATGTGAACGATGCCTTTGGTACGGCGCACCGTAAGCATGCCTCGACTGCTGTGATTGCGGATTATTTCGATGCAGACAACAAGATGCTTGGCTTCTTGATGGAAAAGGAAGTAGAGGCGGTTGATAATATCCTGTCCAATATCAAGCACCCATTTACGGCTATTATGGGAGGTTCGAAGGTATCCACCAAGATTGGAATTATCGAGAACCTGATGGACAAGGTGGACAATCTGATTCTGTGTGGCGGTATGACTTATACCTTCGCAAAAGCGCAGGGTGGGCAGATTGGAAATTCAATCTGCGAAGACGACAAGTTGGATCTTGCCTTGGATATCATCGCGCAGGCAAAGGCAAAGGGTGTGAACCTGGTATTGGGTACAGACTGTGTGGCAGGTAATGCTTTCTCGAATGATGCTGCGCAGCAGATTTGTCCCGCCAATGCCGTACCTGAAGGTTGGGAAGGTATGGATGCAGGTCCCGAGAGCCGCAAAGCGTTTGCGGAGGCTATCCGTGGTGCAAAAACTATCTTGTGGAACGGTCCTGCTGGTGTGTTTGAGTTCGATAACTTCACGGCAGGTTCACGTGCTATTGCTGAGGCTATTGCTGAGGCTACCGACAATGGGGCTTATTCGCTCATCGGTGGTGGTGATAGTGTGGCTTGCATCAACAAGTTTGGTTTGGCAGACCGTGTAAGTTATATCTCGACAGGTGGTGGTGCACTCCTTGAAGCCATCGAAGGAAAAGTATTGCCAGGCGTTGCCGCTATCAAGGGCTAAATTGTAGAAACACATCTACCTATTGGTTGAATGGGAATAGGCAAAGCCTAATTGTTAAAACACCTCTCCCTATATTCATCTACTTGTAACAAGGGTCTCTTATAGGTTTTGTAGCCGACAACTCGCCGACAAGCAATCCTATTTTAATTCAACCAACGAGTAAACACACATAATGTTATGGAAATAGTAGGAAAAATCATTCAAGTACTGCCTTTACAAGAAGGAGTCAGCAAGACGGGCAACCCTTGGAAGGTTCAGTCGTATGTATTGGAGACGCAGGAGCAGTATCCGCGAAAGGTCTGCTTTGAAATCTTTGGTGAGGATCGTATCAACAACAACAAGTGCAATATCGATGATCTGGTAACCGTTTCGTTCGATATTGAGTCGCGCGAGTTCAACGGTCGCTGGTACACCAGCGTGCGTGCTTGGCGTGTGCAGCAGGGTGATACCGCTTCGGCAGCCCCTGTTGCTGCGCAGCCTGCTCCGCAGGTGGCACAAGCCGCCGCAGCACCTGTGGCAAACACACAGGTGTTCGATGCTTCGGCAGATGACGAGTCAGGCGACTTGCCATTCTAAGACGCTATGACCCAACGAAAGAAAATCACTTGGACTATCGTTGCAACACTCCTGCTGGCGGCGGGCATCGTAGTATGCGCCCTCCGTTGGCAGGTGTGGTTTGTCAATCCGCCCGAGCCTGTGTTCACAGGCGATACGATAGCCTATCGTTTCCGCACGTTTGCTACGCAGCCGCCGCAGGTCGCCGATTCCACCACGCGTATCCTATTGCTCGGCGATGTGCATAATGGCTTGTCGCGCGATGCGTATGTGCGTATGGCGCACGAAACGGCACCGCTCACGGCGTATGCGCAGTTGGGGGATTTTGTAGAGCGATGCTATCCCTATTATATGCAACTGCTGTACCGCGAATTGAGCGGAACGCCTTTTGATACCTTGCCGATCATCCATTGTCCGGGCAATCATGAGTATCGCAAGGGCTTGATACGAACCCTGCCCCCTTTGTGGTACGAAACCTTTCCGCAGCCCCAGAACGGGCCGCGTGATTTCAAGGGTTCCACCTATTTCGTGGACTTTCCCAATCTGCGTTTTATCGTCATAGACACGAATGGTTTGCAGTGGTTGCACGACTATACGAGAACGCTGACGTGGCTGAATGCGACAATGGCAGAGGCGCGCGAAGCGCAGTGTTTTGTGGTTGTTATGATGCACCATCCCGTCTATTCCTCGGCAGCAGGACGTTTCAATCCGCTTATATATACCACTTTCTCTCATGCCTTGCACCGTGCTGATTTGGTGTTTGCGGGGCATGACCACACCTATGCGCGTCGTTTACCGTTTGTGAATACAAGTGCCACGACGAAATACAAACTCCACAAGGTCAATCCACGGGATACACGGATTGCATCGGGGTGTGCGTTCTACGAGTTGATTACCGTAGTGGCAGATACGCTCTGTATGCAGACACGGCTGCTCGTGGATAGCGCAAGCAGTGATGTCTATGACGAAGTGCGGATTGTTAAGCATACTGACGGAAGTCGTCAGGTGGAGGATTTGTATCAGGATGCAAGCGAGATTATTGACCTTCCTGCCCGCTATGAGGGGCGCAATGACGGTAAGGTGAGGCGTTTCTACAACCGACGTGAACTGCGGAAACGAACAAGGTAAGCGGTGGCGGCTCAGTTGAAAATAGCCATCAATACGTCAAGCGAACGTGGCGTCTGCCAATCGTCTATATGGGTTTCGTAGTATTGGCAAAGTGCGCGCAGTTGTTGCTGCCGCTCGGTGCGGGTATGCGGAAATCGGAGCAGTTCAGGATGCGTGTTCTCGTCAATGGCAAACCCCAATAGTTCGGCCAATCCGATTAGAAAAGTGATATGCAGGTTTTCGGGCTGCTCGGTGCTATCCAAGGTTTTCGCAATGGAGACGATGTAATCGAATAGTGCGACATCTTCCATAGGATGGCGTAGGGTGCGATAGAGTATTTCTGCGATAAACAGTGCTATGGTCTGGCGGCGCATATCCGTTGTTACACGTTGCGGAACGGAGAGCAGGCGTATCTCTTTGGCGGTAGGTATCGTGTGTGCTTTTTGAGGGCTGTGGCTTGAGGTGATTTCCACAATGGAGAGCGGTGCATATCGTGCAGCCGTTTTCTTTTTTCCTATACCATATACTATGTAGTTCACGCGCCCGTTCGTCCGTGTGTAGGTATGCAGTATGTGTGCCCTATCGTTGTAGGGCTGTGTGTATAAAAGGATAGCAGGCGTAGTGGGCATAGTTGTATGTGTACTCGTCGTTTGAATGGAAATAGATAGAAGTTAAAAGACAAAAGTATTAAAATATCTTACTGTTTTCTTTTTGAAGTCCTCCCGATGTCCTCAACGTGTTGAGAGCGGTCAGGTAGCGGTTAGGTAGCGGTCAGGTGTGGGTTACGCAGTGGATGGTTTACGCTGACTGTTGCTTATGCTATTAAACTTTTTTGTATATTATGCTTCGGCTTGTGTGCACTGTGCGTGATAAAGAGTTTGTTGTCGTTGCATGGCTGATGCGTATGGTACACAGGTTTTCTGATTGAAAGTACCGCTTTATTAGGTAAAACGACGGGCAAAGTTATAGCAAAAAAAGGATATATGCAAACAAAAATACGAAAAAGTTTTGCTATGTCAAAAAAAAGTAGTACCTTTGCAGCCGATTTTCGCTTGGTGGGTTAGTCAGGCGTTGTAATGAATACTAAATCCGTCCTCGTGAGAGGGCATAAATACTAATAGAACACTATGAAACGTACATTCCAACCATCGCAGCGCAAGCGTCGCAACAAACATGGTTTCCTTGAGAGAATGGCTACTGCCAACGGTCGCCGTGTGCTTGCTGCTCGTCGCGCTAAGGGTCGCAAAAAATTAACGGTTGCGGACGAAGGACGCCATAAGTATTAAAAATAGGTTTTCTTCTTACTGTTACAAGTTAGACCGCCTCGGCTGTTGCTCGCGATGCGTGCAGTCAGACTGCCGAAGGCGGACTGCTGTGTATATTGGTGAGTGTTATTCCTTTATTTTGATGATAGTATGCAGACAACAAGACAACATAAGATAGCCCGTCTTATTCAGAAAGACCTAAGTGACATATTCTTGCGCTATGCGCGGACATTGGGCGGGACACTTATCTCGGTCAGCGAGGTGCGCGTGTCGCCTGACCTGGGAATAGCCCATGTGTACCTGTCGATTTTTCCGAATGATAAGGCGGCAAGCACAATGGAGATGATAGAAGACCATACAGGTAAGTTCCGAGGTGAGTTAGGTGCGCTGGAGCGTCATCAACTGCGGATTATTCCTGAGTTGCGCTTCCATTTGGATGACACAATCGACCGCATGGAGCATATCGATGAGTTGTTGAAACACTAAACGGGCGTGTGGGTCTTGTGAAATTGGAGTTTTACATCGCTTGGCGTTATCTTTTCTCCAAGAAGGGGCATAATGCAATCAATATCATCTCGGGGGTAAGTGCCGTTTCTGTGGCTGTTGTGACAGCGGCAATGGTCTGTGTGCTAAGCGTGATGAATGGCTTTGGGGCATTGGTCGAGCAGATGTTCTCTGAATTTGATCCGGAGATACGTATTACCAGTGCATCGGGCAAATCCTTTCGGACGGACACGGTGCCTGTGCAGCGTATGATGGCGTTGCCGTTTGTGGATATGGTTTCACAGGTGGTGGAGGAAACGGCATTGGTGCGTTATAAGGATCATCAGCAGCCCGCGCGGGTGATGGGAGTGGATACGGTATTTCAGCGTATCACCCATGTGGAATCTATTCTTACGGATGGTTATTTTTCTGTCTATGATGGCGCCTTTGAGCGTTGCGTCATGGGGCGCGGGTTGGCAGCGCAGGTCGGTATCAATGCGCATTTCGTGGGGGCGGTGCATCTATATGCCCCAAGACGGTTAGGGGCGGTGAATATGTTGCGCCCTGACGATTCTTTCCTGCACGAAACGGCATTTATCGCAGGTACTTTTGCGGTGAATCAGGTGGGTTATGATGACCAGTTGATTTTGGTGTCTCTGCCGCTTGCCCGACGGCTTTTCCAGTACGATACCTTGAGTGTGACGAGCCTGCAATTGCGTTTGAATGCGGGGGATGCCCGTTCTGTGAAGCGGCAAAAGCAGCAGATAACGGATTGTCTGGGTGATGGATATGTGGTGGCGGATAGGTATGAACAGCAAGCGGATTTCTTTCGTATCCTAAGGGTTGAGAAACTGTTGACGGCATTGCTGTTGGCGTTTATATTGCTTATTGCCAGTTTTAATGTGATAGGTTCTCTGTCTATGTTGCTGATAGACAAGCAGGCGGATGTTACGATTTTGCATAATTTAGGGGCAGATAGGCAGATGATACGTCGTGTGTTCCTTTATGAAGGCTGGCTTATCAGCCTGTTAGGTGCACTGTGCGGACTCGCGTTGGGCTTGGGTATATGCTTGTTGCAGCAGCATTTCGGGATTTTGAAATTAGGGACAGGCGAGGATTATGTGATTTCGGCGTATCCCGTCTTGGTGCAGTTCGGTGATGTGCTGTGGGTTGCATGTGTTGTGTTGGCATTGGGCTTTTTGGCAGCATACTACCCTACAAGACAATTGAAATAAGTGATATAATTTCGGTGGAAATCTCTCATATAGGTTGAGTTAAAAAAGTATAAATCAGAAGTATTAGTATTAAAAACAATTCCTTATCCTCGCTAATGTACTGCAAGCATACCTCTCGGGTTATCTACGGGACACCTACGGGACAGGTATGAGACAGGTCGGGGATTGTATTACGGTGCGAATAGCCTACCTCATTATCATTTTTTATACTTTTGCTTTGCCGTATGCGTATGACGATAAACTCGGAAAAATGATTTTAATCCATTCAGCGAGTAGGATACCTCAAAAATAACTATTTTATGGAATTTGCAATGCTGGCGAAGACTTTCAAGGGTTTGGAAGACATCTTGGCACAAGAATTAACGGAGTTGGGGGCGAATGAAATCCAAAAGGAACGCCGCGCAGTGTCTTTTACGGGGGATAAAGCCCTGCTTTATCGTGCCAATTTGTGTTTGCGTACGGCATCGCGCATCTTGGTGCCGATTGCTACTTTTCAGGCAAAAGATGCCGACGCAGTGTATGAGCAGGCAAAGGAGATTGATTGGAGCCGCTATATGACGGTGAAAACCTCCTTTGCCATAGATGCCACGGTGTATTCAGAGACTTTCCGACATTCAAAATATGTTACGTATCGTGTGAAGGATGCCATTGCGGACTATTGGATGGCACGTGAGAATAAACGCCCGAATGTGCAGGTTACCTCCCCTGATTTATCGCTGAATGTGCATATTGCAGGCGAGAGCGTTACTATTTCGCTGGATAGTTCGGGCGAGAGTCTGCACAAGCGTGGCTACCGTGTGGCGAATACCGAGGCACCTATCAATGAGGCATTGGCGGCGGGTATGATTCTGATGACGGGTTGGCGCGGTGAGTCGGATTTTTATGATCCTATGTGCGGGTCGGGGACGTTCCTGATCGAGGCGGCATTGATAGCCCAGAATATCGCACCGGGTATTTTCCGCAAGGGTTTCGCGTTTGAGAAATGGGCGGATTTCGATGCCGATCTTTTCGAAGAGGTATATAATGACGATTCGCGCGAACGTGCTTTCACGCATCATATCTATGGGTCTGATGCGAGTTACTATGCGGTGCAGACCGCGCTTAAAAACGTGCAGTCTGCCAATCAGCAGCGTTTTATCTCGGTACGCCAAATCCGCTTGGAGGAGATTAAAAATCCGTTCAATGACAGTGCGGTGGACGTAGCCAGTCAGGCGCGTCCGCTTGTGATGATGAACCCGCCGTATGGTGAGCGTCTGGCGCAAGACAAGAATGTGATGCAACTGTACAGAGATATGGGCACTACCTTGAAGTTCCAGTTTACGGGTGCGCGTGCGTGGGTCATATCCTCCAATGAAGAGGCGTTGAAGTGTATTGGTCTCAAACCGAGTGAGAAGATACACTTGCTGAATGGCGAGTTGGACTGCCTCTTCTGTTGTTACGATTTGTTCCAGGGTACGCATAAGGAATATAGGTCGCAGAATCCGAATATAGGCCGCAGAGAAGAGCGTCCCAATAGAGAGATGCACCGCGCGTATGATAGAAAGACGGGCGCGCGAGGGGGAAAAGAACGCGAATGGTGTGGTGGGGAGAAACCCTATGAGAAAAGGGATGCTTTTCGCAGAAATGACGATAGAACGAGCAGGTTCGGCGATGCAAGGAAGAGAAACGAAGGAGAAAACCGCAGTAGGAACAATCGTGTAGCCCATCCACGCCAGGGGGGGAAGCCTTTCCGCCGTGAGAAAAATTGAAGCATATGTTGGCCATTTCGGATTATAACTACCCATTGCCCGACGAGCGCATCGCCAAATACCCGCTTCCCCAGCGTGACCACTCTAAGTTGTTGGTTTATAGAGAGGGAAAAGTGTCGGAGGATGTTTTCTATCATATAGGCGACTATATTCCAGTCCATTCCCTGCTTGTCTATAATAATACGCGCGTGATACAGGCGCGTATGGTGTTCCATAAGTCTTCGGGTGCGCGTATCGAAATTTTTTGTTTAGAACCTTTACGCCCTCACGATTACCAACTTTCGCTCTCTGCCACCAAGGCGTGTGCGTGGAAGTGTATGATTGGCAATGCGAAGAAATTCAGGGATGCGTATGTCGAACTGCCGTTGGAGATTTGCGGAAAGCCTGTCGTGCTTCGTGCGAGCAAAGGGGTGCAGACGGGCAATACCTTCGAGGTGCTGTTCTCTTGGGATGCAGAGGTAACGTTTGCCGACATCTTGGAGGCGGCGGGCGAATTGCCTATACCGCCTTATTTGAACCGTCCTACCGAGGAAAGCGACAAGACCACCTATCAGACCGTCTATTCGCGTATCAAAGGCTCTGTGGCAGCACCAACAGCAGGCTTGCATTTCACGGACGCAGTGCTTGACGACTTGCGGAACAGGGGTGTGCAGACGACGGAGGTTACGCTCCATGTGGGTGCGGGTACGTTCCAGCCTGTGAAGACAGAAGATGCCAATGCGCACACGATGCACACGGAGATTATCGCGGTGCCGCGGCAGTCCATCGTGGATATTATGGATAATATCGGGCATGTCGTGGCGGTGGGTACTACGTCTATGCGCACCTTGGAGAGTCTGTATTTCATAGGCTGTATGCTTCTTCAAGGTGATGAGTCGATGCACGTGCCGCAGTTTATGCCCTATGAGCAGAACGGGGATGTTACCACGCAGCAGTCGCTTTCCGCTATATTGCGCTATTTGGATACTACGGGACAGGCGGTCTTGCATGCCGAGACGCAGATTATGATTAAGCCGGGTTACCAGTTCCATGTCGTGGAGCAGTTGATTACCAATTTCCACCAGCCGAAATCCACTTTGCTCTTGCTGGTGAGTGCCTTTGTGGGCGGCGATTGGCATACGATATACGACTATGCCTTGTCGCACGATTTCCGTTTTTTGTCCTATGGCGACTCTTCCATTCTTTTTCGTAAAAAATAAGTCTCATGATGATTGATACCCATTGCCATATAGATGATGCGCAGTACGCTGCCGACCTGCCTGCTTTCCTGCAAGCGCAGAGAGACGGTGGTGTGGAGGCGATATTGGTGCCTGGTGTGGATGTGCAGTCCATAGCGTCCGTGTTGTCGGTATGCAAGCAGTATCCGGATTATCTGTATCCTGCCTTGGGGCTTCATCCCGAGGAGGTTAAAGCGGATTGGCGGAAATGCTTGGATAGCGTGGAGGAGGCAATAGAGAGATCTATGCAGTCTGCCAACAGGTTGGTGGCAGTGGGTGAGATTGGCTTGGACTACTATTGGGATACCACCTACAAGGCGGAGCAGAAAAAAGCGTTCCGCGAGCAATTGCTGCTGGCACGCCGTTTGGATTTGCCTGTGATGGTACATATCCGCGATGCGATGGAGGATACCTGTTCTATCCTGCGCGAGGCAGCGGAAACCGCTTCTGACAAGGACATCTTGTATCCTTTGCGCGGGGTGATACACTGCTTTTCCGGGAGTCGGGAGATGGCGGACAAGTTTATTCAATTGGGTTTCTGCTTGGGTATTGGCGGTGTGCTGACTTTCAAGAACTGCAAGTTGCCGGACACCCTGCGACATATCTCCTTGCATCATCTGGTCTTGGAAACCGATGCACCTTATATGGCACCGGTTCCTCACCGTGGGAAGCGCAACGAGAGCCGTTGGATGTCGTATGTGGCAGAACGCTTGGCAGACATCTATATGGTGTCGCCCGAAGATGTGATGCGTACCACTACGACTACCGCCAGACGCCTTTTCTCCCTGTGATGTAGCATATAGATTGGCTCCCACCCATCGGTTGAATGGAAATTTTACTGTTGTCCTTGCGTTCCAGACACGGGTCATGTAGCCGACAAGTAGCCGACAAGTAGCGGACAAGTAGCGGACAAGTGGCCGACAAGTAGCCGACAACTGACGGATAAATGGCAACGAATGGCTCGACGAACCATGACACATACGGCAAAGTCCCATTGTGTCGCAGTATGTTCCACGCCGTATTCTTCGGATTATACGTTTTTCGTGTTATATGCCATTCGTTTGTGAGGGAGGAATTTATGCAGAGGGTGCTGTTGGTGATAGCCAAAGACCGCTATATGCTGTATTTCTGCTATAAAACGACGAAAAAACAAAAAAAAATGCGCAAAGTTTTGTAGAGTCAAATATTTTTCGTACCTTTGCACGTCGTTTTGAGTGGATTCGCGGCGCATATGTGCATCGATTATTGAGGCGAGATGCTCGAGTGGTTGAAGAG